>Ga0207864_1000125_pt1 | contig 123970 bp, 99 predicted proteins | sample HigsolmetaAR202D_FD_184834 | JGI IMG/M metagenome (GOLD analysis project Ga0207864, IMG submission 184834) | Ionic liquid and high solid enriched microbial communities from the Joint BioEnergy Institute, USA - AR20-2-D (SPAdes) (version 2) ...
CGGACACAGGGAGCCTGAATCGCTGGAAAAAGGCCGCGAATGGTAGCGGAATGCGGGCACGGGACATAGGGCCGGGCCCGGGCGGTATGCCTTAGGCTGAGTTAGCACGCTCCGCCTGCTACGTCTCTTTCGCCGGCATTGACTCGATCGCCTCGCCGGTTGCGTCCCTCGTGGGCGCCGACTTCTTCTTTTGCCCTTGTTCGGCGGCGATATCGCCGACGGCGAGGGGAATCGCGAACGTGCGCGCAGTGGACGCTTCGCCGAAATGCGTCGTGACCTCCACGGAGACGTAGAACACGCCGGCGCGATTGGCGAGCAGCGAGAACGTGTGCTCGTAGGGTTGTCCGGCTTGGACGTTGTTGAACTGCGGATTGAGTCCTCCGGCGACGGTAATGCCATCCATGTCGGAGATCTTCGCTTCCAACGATTCCACGCCAGCGCCCGGGATGAAGGCGATCTTCACCTCGACCGGCTTGCCGACTTCGGGTCGATCTTTGAAGTCGTACTTGATATCGACAGCAGCGCCGGGTTTGCCGCTACCGACCGCGCGCGCCATTTTTGCCGTCGGATCGACGGGCGATTGCTCCGGCTGGACCGTCGGTTTCGCGGCCGGCGGCGGCACGGCGGCAGCGGTTTCGGGATCCGTGTCCGAGCCGCACGCACCAAGCGTCAAAGCGAGCGCCGCAAGCGGAATCACTGCAATTCGAGACGTCTTCATAAAGCCTTCCTGTTTCATGCGCGCACCTTTCCGCAAGCGATCGTGAAGCGTCAAGTGCCGGTCACATTGATCGTCATGCAGCGGGGTGTCGGCCCCGCGACGAGCTCGTAATCGTAAACCTCGATGATGTAGGTCCCGGCGGACAGCTGAATTTGCGATAGCTGTTCCGTCTGACCTACCGTCTCACGGAACGCGATAGGCACTCCTTGGCGATACACCCACACGTCGGGATCCTGCGCTGCCACACTGCCTGGCGTTCCTGGATCGGCGGTACCGACAACCTGAATCGTCACCGTACTTGCGCTCGCCAGGTTCAACCTAAAGAACTTGCTGAAGCCGAGTTTGTTCTCGATATTGGTGCCGCTCTGCACACGCACGCAGAACGGCTGTTGGCCCGAGTTCAATGCGACCGAGCGATACACGGGCCAGTTGAGCGCATCGCCGCCATCATTGCTTTCGCCCGTGCCGAATGCGTCCGTACCCGAAATTTGTTCGCCGTTGCGCAGCTGATTGATTGCCGCCGATTGCGACGGCACTTCATCGCGCAAGGCTTCCAGGAACGAGAAAATGCTCGTGAGCGCCCACGTCGTTCGTTGACCGTTCCTCATCGCGTTGAGGATCGGCCCGAACCCGAGCGCGATCGAGTCGCCGCTCTCGGTGCCCGAATCGAACAGATCCCACAAGATCTCGCCGACGGAGTCTTCGGAGTACCAACCCTCTTGCCCGCCTGAGTCCTGTTCGAGGTCGAAACTGAAATCGCGAGCGTTGCCCTGGTACGAGTCGCGGTAAACGGGATCGTTCAGCACCATGCCCGCAAAGGCGTTACCCCACCCCTCGCTGAACGCAACGCGCAAATCAAGCTTGTCGTCGGGTCCATGGGATCCGCCGATGGAATCGGAGCGTGAGAGCGTCTCTTCGATGTAGTGACCGAACTCGTGCGCGATGACGTGCTGATCGAATTCATCCGTATCGCCGACGGAGAAGTTGCCGAGAATGTAGATGCCCTCGGGTACTGGATCTCCGCAATCGTCTGGGTCGTCGCCGCCAAACCAATAGAAAGTCGTTCCGATGTCGCCGTCTTGCACACAGAACCGCGCGACTGTCGGCGCGTTCGAGGGGCTCCAGAAAAGATCGAGCGGCGGCAAATTCACGCTCGCTGCCGAGTGGATCAGCTCCTTCGCTTGATACACGGTGTCCAAAATCGCGAAAGGCGCTGCGGCACGAGTCTCCCCGTACGAACTACCCGTCCATCCCGATGCAGCCCGCAAATTGCGGCTACTATCGGACGTGCCGCTGTTGAAGGTCGAACTGACCAACGCATACAACTGTCCGGTCGTGTTGTTCAACACACGAAAATTCCAGGTCGGAGATGCTCCGGTCTTCAGCATCTGCGCCTTGACCCGAATGAACATGGGCGTGTTGCTCGGAACCGTGAGCGAGTAATCGCCCAGTTCGTTCGTCGTCGTGGTTGCGATAACGCTCGAGCCGCTAACCGCCTCGACGACGACGCCTCGTGCCGGCAACTCGATCGGAGAATTCGGATCGAGCCCTCCCTCCCCCGTAGGCGCGAACAGGATGCGGTCGAACGTGACTTTCCCGCTCACTGTGACGGATGTCGACGGGGGTGGCGGGTTGCCGGGGTCGACCGTCGACGGTCCACCTCCCCCTCCGCAACCTGCTGCCAGGAGAGTGCAAAGAAAAAGGGCGCTCCAGCGCCAGCTCCTTGAAAAGGATTGGCAAAGTCGATTCGCCACGGAGTTCCCTCGGCTCCTTCGATTCTCGGGTAGCGGACGCTACCACAGCACACCATTCGGAGAAATGTGCAGCATCGCACACCCCTCTAAGGCAACTCGATCGGACCCTCGTCGATGGCGGCGAGCTGCTCGCGAAGCTGCAGGATGTGCTCTTCCCAGTAGCGCGGTTCATTGAACCATGGAAACGCTCGCGGAAACGCCGGATCTTCCCAGCGCCTCGCCAGCCATGCGGCATAGTGAATCATGCGCAAGGTCCGCAGGCTTTCGATCAACAACAACTCGTTGAAGTCGAACGTGCTGAACTGCGAGTAGCCTTCCAGAATCTGCGACAGCTGCTCGCCCATCTCCGTGCGGGATCCGGAGAGCAGCATCCAGAGATCTTGGATTGCCGGCCCCATCGCACAATCGTCGAGATCCACGAAATGCGGACCAGCATCGGTCCACAGCACATTGCCTCGGTGACAGTCGCCGTGCAGACGAAGCTGCGACGCGCCGGCCTGTGCGAAAGCAGCACGCACACGCTCGAGCAAATCCGCCGTCACAGACTCGTATGCAGCATCGAGGTGAGGCGGCAGCCAACCCTCTTCGAGCAAATACGCGCGCGGTTGCTCACCGAGCGCTTCGAAGTCGATGCGGCCGCGATGACGGAACGGAACGCGGCGCCCGATCATGTGAATGCGTCCGAGAAAGCGGCCGATCCAAGCGCGCTCTTCCTGTGTGCCGAGCTCTGGCCAACGTCCGCCGCGACGCTCGAACACGGCGAAACGAAACCCGGACATCTCGAACAACGAGCGCCCGTCTCGCACGATCGGCGGTACGACCGGAACTTCCGATTCCGCGAGCTCGAGCGCGAACTCGTGCTCTTCGAGAATCGCCTCGTCCGTCCAGCGGCCCGGCCGATAGAACTTCGCCACGACGGGCGGGCCGTCTTCCACACCGACCTGATAGACGCGATTCTCGTAACTGTTCAGCGCGAGAATGCGCCCGTCGCTCAAGAACCCGAGCGACTCGACGGCGCCGATGACTACATCGGGCGTCAAGCTGTCGTACGGGTGCGGCGATTGGGAAACGCGCTTCTTCATGACGAGGCACGGTAGCGAAGAACGCAGCAGGTCACAAATGAGCGAGGCTGTAGACTGTAGGCTGTAGCGGAAAGCTGAGGATCGGGCTGCAGGAACCCCAAGTCCCGAGCCCCAAGCCCCTAGCCCATGCTGTAGCCTGTAACCATCAACAGCCAAACTTCACGAACCATGTCCATTCTCGTTACCGGCGGTGCCGGCTACATCGGTAGTCACGTCGTTCGTCAATTGCGCGAGCGAAACGAAAACGTCGTCGTGCTCGACAACCTGTCGACCGGCTTTCGTTCCGCTGTGCTCGATGCGCCGCTCATCGTCGGCGATACGGGCGATCGGGAATTGGTCGGTCGAATTCTTCGCGAACATGGCGTCGAAACCGTCATGCATTTCGCTGCACACACGGTGGTGCCGGAATCGGTCTCGAACCCGCTCAAGTACTACGGGAACAACACGTGTTCGACACGCAGTCTGCTCGAGGCCTGCTCGGCAGCTGGAGTCAAACACTTCGTGTTCTCGTCGACGGCAGCGGTGTACGGCATTCCCGAGGGCGGCATTGCAGCGGAGGACAGCCCGACGCAGCCGATCAATCCATACGGCACCTCGAAATTGATGAGCGAATGGATGCTGCGCGATCTGGCCGCCGCGAGCTCGCTGCGGTATGTCGTGCTGCGGTACTTCAACGTCGCGGGCAGCGATCCGAACGGACGAATCGGGCAATCGACGCTCAATGCGACGCTGCTGACGAAGGTCGCGTGCGAAGCCGCCGTCGGCAAGCGCCCGCACGTATCGATCTTCGGGACGGATTACCCGACGAAGGACGGAACCGGCGTTCGCGACTACATCCATGTAGAAGATCTCGCCAGCGCGCACATCAAAGCCCTGGACTACCTGCGTCAGGGCGGCGAATCCCAGACTCTGAATTGCGGGTACGGGCACGGCTATAGCGTCCGGGATGTGATTGCCATGGTCGATCGTTTGAACGGCACCCCGATCAAGACGATCGAAGCGCCCCGGCGCCCAGGCGACCCGCCCAGCTTGATCGCCCGCGCCGATCGAATCCGGCAGGTCTTGGGTTGGGCGCCGCAATACGACGATCTGGCCGTGATCGTTCGTTCGCAGCTCGAATGGGAGAAGCGCTTGCTGGCCCACCCGGAATTGCAGCGGAACTGATCTCCCGGGGGATCTTGCGATCGCGACCAACGGCCAGCTTCGAGCGGACAGGAGCTGCGCTAGTCTTCACGCCGACCTTGGAGTCTCAGGCAGGCACCATGGGCTGTACCACCGCCCTGTGAAATGCGGCCGCGTATCGAGCGTCGGCCGCCGATAGGCTGCTGTAGACTGTCGCCAAAATGCGCACCGGCTATCCCTCACGATAGCGTCGGGGTGCTGGCGTCTAGTTTGCGAGGCGGTTCCGGGGTACACAGCCCGCTTCGCGTCACGGAGGGTGCATTTGACCTTGGTCTGCAGGGCCGAACTCAAGGCCTGATCGATTGCGCATGCGTTGGCCTCGCCCGAAATCGTTGAGCAGCTTGATGCTGACCGGCTTTGCGCTGGTGGCGGCACCGTTGCTGCTGGCCGTCGTCATCGGCACGGCCAAGGTGCGCAATCTATCGGACGCGAGCACGACGCTCGTGCGGACCGGGGTCGAAGCCACGCATTACACGCAGCAGTTGTTCCAGCAGATCTCGGCGATCGAGCGCAATGCCAAGCTCTATCAGGTGCTCGGCGATCCGGCATTGCTGCAGGTGTATCGCGAAGGCCGGCAGCGCCTCCTGTCCACATTGGACAGCATTGAGAACGTTGCGGCCGATCCGGTGCGGGCGACGCATTTGGCAGCGCTTCGCAACGGTCTGGCGCGGCTCGATGCAGCGCTGCTCGTCACGGACGAGCCGTCGCCCGAGCTCTTGCGCGACGGCCTGGATGCAATTCCCTCGATGTGGGAAGGTGCGTTCGCGCTCTCGAACGCCACGAGCGAGCAAATCGAAACCGGCCTATCACAGCTCGAAACGGAAACCGCGGAGACGCAGCAATATCTGTTTTGGCTTTCGGCGGGACTGATCGGGCTGACGGCAGTGCTCGTCGTCGTGTTCATGTACGTGCTGATGCGCCCGATCCGCCAGATCGACAACGCCATCAGCCAGCTCGGCAAGGGCACGTTCTCGAAGCCGATTGCCGTCCGCGGACCTTCGGACCTCGAAGATCTCGGGCGCCAGCTCGAATGGCTGCGCGTGCGTTTGCTCGAGCTCGCTCAGGAACGAAACCGATTCCTGCGGCACATGTCGCATGAGCTCAAGACTCCGCTTGCGAACATCCGGGAAGGCACGGAGCTCCTCATGGACGGAGCCGTCGGCGAGCTCGACAGCGCCCAGCGCGAGGTCACGGCCATCCTCCGGGACAACGGCATCAAATTGCAGCAGCTCATCGAAAACCTGCTTTCGTTCAGCGCCTGGCAGGCGCGGCACTCGGGGCTCGAGATCAGCGAGTTCCGCTTGCGTCCGCTCATCAAGTCGGTGCTCGAGACTCACCAGCTCACGTTGCTCTCGCAGCGTGTGCATTTGGATCTCAAGGTTCAGGACATCCAATTGCGCGCGGATCGGGCAAAACTCAAACTGATTCTCGACAACCTCGTATCGAATGCACTGAAGTACAGCCCGCGCGGCGGAACGATCTACATCCACGCACACCAGCACCGCGATGTGCTCGTGCTCGACGTGGCCGATACCGGCCCGGGCATTCCCAAGGAAGAGCGCGGCGCCATTTTCGAAGCGTTCTATTCTGGCCGCGCACCCACCGCCGGACACCTAAAAGGCACCGGCATCGGGCTTTCAGTCGTAAACGAATTCGTGCAGGCTCACGGCGGCACGATCGAGATCATCGACGGCGTATTCCCGGGCGCGCATTTCCGAATTCGGCTGCCGCTTGCGCCGAGTCTCGAAAGCGAAACCGCATAACAAGCTCCGAAGAGCATGACATCCAGACCGGACACCGCACGAAAATCGATCGCACCGTACGCAGTCCTCTGCGTGCTGCCGCTGTGCGCGCTCTTGTCTGCATGCGACCTGCTGCCCCCGTTGCGTAACGAACCGACCGCGGTCGCGGTGGAAACGCCGACCGACGACGTCATCCGCAAATACCTGGAAACGATCAACGGGCTCGCGAGCGCCGATCCTGCCCGCCAAGCCGACGTTTACTACGAAGTCGAACGCGAATACACACGGGCTCCGACCACTTCGAGCACGCTGCACTACGCCGCGGCGCTCGTCACGCCAGGTCACCCCGCATCGAAGCCGCTCGAGGGCAAGCGCTTGCTGGAAGCGCTGATGGCGACGCCGGAGCGCATGATGCCGGCCGAGCGCGTTTTGGTTGCCGTCTTACTGCACGAGACGAACGAACGGTTGAAGCTGGAAGCCGAGATACGTCGGCTGCTGGCGACACTCGACGACCGTGGCCGCTCCCAGGCAAACTCGGATAAACGCGCCCAAGCGCAAGCTGAGGAAATCGCTCGCTTGCGCCGCGCTCTCGCCGAGGCTCAGCAAAAGCTGGACGCAGTCAAGGAAATCGAGAGGACCCTCATTGAACGCAGTCCCACGCCCCCTGGCAGTCGTGACGCCAACTCAAGTGAAACGCAAGGCCCGTCTTCTAGTCGTTGACGACGATCCTGGGCTGCTTCGGCTGCTCACGATCCGTCTTCGCGCTGAAAATTACGACGTCGAAGCCGTCGAGAGTGCGAGCGCGGCGCTGGCTGCACTCGCGCGCGTGCGCCCGGATCTGGTCATCACGGATCTGCGCATGGATCAGATGGACGGCATCGGTCTGCTCAAGGAGATTCAGAGCCGGGCCCCGGGACTGCGCGTGATCATTCTGACGGCACACGGCACGATCCCCGACGCCGTTCAAGCGACTCAGAGCGGCGCATTCGCCTTCCTGACGAAGCCGGTCGACAAGCAAGAGTTGCTCGATCAGGTGCAGCGTGCGCTCAAGATTTCCGGGTTCGCCGATACGGCCGAAGACTGGCGCAGCGAGATCGTCACGCGCAGCGCCCTGATGGAAGAGCGTCTCGCGCAGGCGCACATGGTGGCCGGCACCGATGCCCGCGTGATGATCACCGGCGAAAGCGGCACCGGGAAGGAGCTCCTCGCACGCGCGATTCACAAGGCCAGCCCGCGCCGCAACCGGCCCTTCGTCGCGATCAATTGCAGCGCGATGGCCGAAAACCTGCTCGAGAGCGAGTTGTTCGGCCACGTGAAAGGCGCATTCACGGGCGCCATCCGCGAGCACCGGGGCCTGTTCCAGGCAGCCGATGGCGGCACGCTCCTGCTCGATGAGATCGGCGACATGCCGATGCGCCTGCAGGTCAAGCTTTTGCGCGTCCTGCAAGAGAATCAGGTCCGTCCGGTCGGCAGCACCGAAGCCATTCCGGTCAATGTCCGCATCATCTCGGCGACACATCGCGATCTGAAGCAGCTCATCATGAGCGGCCATTTCCGCGAGGACCTGTATTACCGGCTCAATGTCGTGCACATCGAAATGCCCTCGCTCAACAAGCGCCGCGAGGACATTCCGCTGCTCGTTTCGCATTTCCTCGAGAAGATCGCGAAGGAAACGGGACAGCAACGCCACATCTATGCGCCCGAAGCCGTTGAGCTGCTCGTCAGCGCCGACTGGCCCGGCAACGTCCGCCAGCTCGAGAACGTCGTGCGTCAGAACGTCGCGCTTGCTACCAGTCCCATCATCAGCGCCGAGCTCGTACAGGCCGCACTTGGCAGTGCGCCCGCCCGGCTACCCTCCTTCGACGAGGCACGCGACGAATTCACGCGCAACTACCTGTCACAGATCCTGCAGATCACTGGCGGCAACGTGAGCCAAGCTGCGCGATTGGCCAAGCGAAATCGCACGGACTTCTACAAGCTGCTCGCCCGGCATTCGCTCACGCCGGAAGACTTCAAACAGCGCTGAACAGCCGAGCGTCCGAACGTCAAAAATGCGAAGGGCGTTGCGGGTAACCGCAACGCCCTTTTTGTTTCGAGTCTCGAGCGAGTATCAGGCTGCGTTGTTGCTGCGGCGACGCCGTGCGACGGCGCCCAACGCGAGCAAGCTCAATCCGAACAACGCAGTCGTTCCGGGCTCGGGCACCGAGACAGGAGCCGGCCGGAACACGATGGGGTTATTGGCGCAGGTTTGCTGCCAAGGTTATTTTGTTCTTAACTTCAAGCACTTCCGCTCATACCAGCCGGCACCCGAAGGACGGATTGCCAACTGACTCGACGCAGCGCAGCAGGGCTACGTCAAACGAAACAGCCGACACACACGGGCTCGCCTCTGTTTGGCAACCCCAAAAACACGAAACCCCGCACGAGGCGGGGTTTCGTTCGAACCACGTTCGATTGCCACGTTAGGCCTTTTTGCGACGCGCTGCAGCCCCGAGGCCAAGCAACGCCAGACCGAACAAGCCGAGCGTCGCAGGCTCCGGGATGTTCGTCGGAGCGGTCGGGCTCGACACACCCAACTCGCGATCGCCGAAGACGGTCAACACCGAGCCCGCGAAATAGAAATCCCCGGACGTCGCCTGGATGAGGACGTTGATGAATCCATCGAGCGCCAAGGCGGCCGCATCGAAGCTAAAGATCTGAGGCAACAGCAGGCTGCTGAGACCGCTGACCGAAGTGCTGGGCGTCCAGGCGCCGCCGTCGAAACTGAAGCGCACTTCCTCGGGTTGCCACAAATCTAGATCGTCATACAGAAAAATCGACAGCGTCGCTGAATAGATGGTATCGATACCCGGGCGGTAACCGTAGGGACCATCCGTGATGTTGTGAGTGTAGCCGTGGGTCGTCGGCGCCGAGAGCTTGAAATCGACCGGATCGTACGCGTCCGTCCAAACGAACGGAATCGCATTTGCGTTGAACGAGATGGCAGCCAGTGCAACGACGCCCAGAACCTTCTTTTGAATCGCTTTGAACATTTCCCGCTCCGTTGAGGGGCTCGAGACGAGCCCTCCTGTTCAGTACTGAAGCAAGCGCTGTGCCACAAGCACAAAATCCTTTCTAAATCCTTGGCTTATAAGATTTTGGAGCCTCCATCGCGGCCGGGCGATCCGGCCGATTGGAAAGAAATCCGACACGCCTCGCCGCGAGGCACGGTCAACGACGTCCCAGCCAAATTCACCGAATGTGATCGTCTGCCGCGCTCGTCGCCTGCCCAATGCCGACAATTTTATCACCCGCCACCATCGCACGAACGGGCGTAGAACAATCGAAATCCTGCCGCCAAACTTGGCGGCGTTCGCTTTCACACAAGCTTGTTACGAGGCATTTCTTTTATGTCGGACGAACTGCGCAACCAGATTCGCAGCTTTATCTTGGAAAACTATCTTTTCACCAACGACGTTGCAGCGCTCGACTTCGACGATTCGCTGCTCGGCAAGGGCATCGTCGATTCGACGGGGATGCTCGAAATCATTTTCTTCATCGAGGAGAAGCTCGGTGTAAAGGTCAAGGATGAGGAGATGATCCCCGACAACTTGGACTCGGTGAACAAGATCGCGCAGTTCGTCGAACGCCGACGCAAAGCGGCCTGACATCGATGCCGACATCGCTCGTGGACGCGTTGGCCGCGGTCGCAGACAAGCGTCCGCAGGCCACTGCCCTCGTCTGGCGCGAAACGCGCTGGACGTATGGCGACCTCGCGCGCGCGATACAAGCTTTGCGGATCCATCTTGCCGGCAGAGTCGCGCGCGGCTCGCGCGTGGCGCTGCTGCTGCGCAACTCCCCGCAATACGTGGCGCTCTACTACGCGACGCTAGCCGCCGGCTGCGTTGCGGTGCCGCTCAATGCGCAAGAACGAACTCCGGTTCTGGCAAGACAGATCCAGCACTGCGGAGCTGCCCTGCTCGCCGGGGATGCGGACCATCCTGAGTGGCCTGCGTTGACGAATGCACTCGCCGAAAGTGACGTTCAAACGCTCGCTGTGCCGATGGGGAACGGTTCCGAAGCTCTGAGCGCCCTGCTCGACTTGTCTGCCTCAGACACTCAAGCTCAGAACGCACCGCTCGTCGCGGACGAGCTCGCGGCAATCATCTACACCTCCGGTACGACAGGCCGACCGAAGGGCGTCATGCTGAGCCACCGGAATCTGCGCTCGAATGCCGAAGCCATCATCGAGTACCTCGGCTTGAACGAGACGGATCGCGGCCTGTGCGTGTTGCCGTTTCACTTCTCGTACGGCAATTCGGTGCTGCACAGCCACCTACTTTGCGGTGCCGAGCTCGTGCTCGAAGACAACTTCGCCTTCCCGCAAGCCACGCTCCAGAAATTGCAGGATGCCGCCATCACCGGCTTCGCGGGAGTCCCGTCCACATTCGCACTGCTGCTCGGACGTTGCCGGTTACAGGATTTCGATCTGAGCAAGTTGCGCTACATCACTCAGGCAGGTGGAGCCATGCCGCCGGCCTTGATCGAGCGGCTGCACGCGCAGGCGCCTCACGTCCGGATCTTCATCATGTACGGCCAGACGGAAGCCACAGCCCGGCTGACGTATCTGCCGCCCGACAAGCTGCATGAGAAATTGGGTTCGGTCGGCATTCCGATTCCTGGCGTGGAAATCGATGTCCGCGATGAGAGCGGCTCCGTCGCCGTCGGCAACGTCGGCGAGATCTGTGCTCGCGGCCCGAACGTGATGCTCGGCTATTGGAACGATCCGGAAGCCACCGCCGCCGTCATCAAGGACGGATGGCTGCACACCGGCGATCTCGGCTATCGCGATGAAGACGGCTACTTGTACATCAAGGGCCGCAAGGTCGAGATGATCAAAGTCGGCGCATTCCGCATCAGCCCGCAGGAAGTCGAAGAGGTCCTTGCATCGCTGGACGGCGTCGAAGAAGTGGCCGTCACCGGCATTCCCGACGAGGTGCTCGGGCAGGCTGTCAAGGCAGTCATCGTGCCCAAGCCGGGCGTGAAGCTGGAGATGATGGCCGTCAAAGCCCACTGCCGTCAGAACCTCGCTGCCTATAAGGTTCCGAAAGTCGTCGAGTTCGCCAAAGAGCTCCCGAAAACCTCTTCGGGCAAAGTTCAGCGTTTGAAATTGGGATAAACAAAAGAGATCGACACATGACACTTGGAAACGACACGGTGGATCCCCGCGTTCTGGAGATCGATGGCGATAAGACGATCGAATCGATCTGCCAACGGATGCGCGAAATCCTGTCCGGCGAACTGTCCCGGCGCGGCTTCGTCATTGCGATGTCCGGCGGCATCGACAGCTCCGTGTGCGCGGCGCTTGCGGTCCGCGCGCTCGGTCCGCAGCGCGTGTTCGGCCTGCTATTGCCCGAGCGCGATTCCTCAGGCTTCAGCACCCAGCGCGGCAAGCTCCTCGCCGAGCACCTGAAGATCCAGTACGAAGTTCACGACATCGCGCCGACGCTCGAGGCGATCGGCTGCTACCGTTGGCGAGACGAGGCGATCCGCCGCGTATTCCCCGACTACGGCGAAGGATGGAAGAACAAGATCGTGATCTCGGGTGGCATCGACGGCCAGATCAATCATTTCCAGCTCGTCGTGCAGACGCCGAGCGGCGAAGTGAAACAGGAGCGCCTGGGTCTGCGCGAGTATCTGCAGATCGTTGCGGCCACGAACTTCAAGCAGCGTATCCGCAAGACGGTCGAGTACTTCCATGCGGATCGATTGAATTACGCCGTCATCGGCACGCCGAACCGCCTCGAGTACGACCAAGGCTTCTTCGTCAAGAACGGCGACGGCAGCGCCGACATCAAGCCGATCGCCCACTTGTACAAGTCGCAGGTGTATGCGTTGGCGCGCCACATGAAGCTGCCCGACGACATCTGCAACGCAATCCCAACGACGGACACATACAGCCTCGCGCAAGGCCAGGACGAGTTCTACTTCGCGCTGCCCTACCAGAAAATGGATCTTGCGCTCTGGGCGTACAACCACGGGCGCTCGCCGGCCGCGCTCGCGGCAGCGATCGGAATTACCGAGCAGCAAGCGGCTAACGTGTATCGCGACATCGAGGCGAAACGGCGTGCGACGCGGTACTTGCACCTGAAGCCTGTGCTGGTCGAGCCCGTTCCGGAATTGAAGCTCTAAGAGCTCGCCGAGACCGCGGCGGCAATACATGAAGGCGAGCCGAAGGAACGCTTCGGCTCGCCTTCTTCCTTTTGAGCGTTACTGTGCAGCCGCCGCGGTTGCGGCCCGCTCTGCCGGACGCTCACGAAGCGCCTTCGCGAGGGCCCGTACGAACGCCGCAGCAACCCACCGTTGCCCCGCAGGATTGAGGTGTCCGCCGTCGTGCGTGTACTCGTGCGCGAGCGAATACACGGTGCGGCCTTTGAACTGGAATGAGCTCCGCGAACCGTCGGCTCGAGTGGATTCGAGCGCGGCCAGGTCGAAGAACAACTCGCTGCCATAACGATCGCGCAGCGCATCGTTGAATGCGTTCCGCATTGCATTCTCGGTGTCGACTGGAATGTCGCGACCGAGCAGTCGATTCACTCTGACCTTCCAACCCGTCCATTCTGCACGCAGGGGCATGGTCATGTGCATCAAACGGATGTCGGGCCGCTGCTTCGCAATTACCTCGACGAGACGTGCATAGCACGCCGCCATTGCTTCGGCGTCGAGCGGCGTACTTCTTCCCAGATCGACGTAGCAGAACTTCATCACGGCGAGGTCGTAGGCGGGCCGCTCCGGACGCATGAGCAAGGACTCGAACGCGTCGCACTTGCTCTGCGGATCGCCGTTCTTACCGATGTTGGAATGAAACAATCCCGGACCCGAGTCGGGCGGTACGGTCGTGATCTCTGCAATCCGGATCGACACTCCGCATTCGCCGGCCAGCGAAGCAAGGCCAGCCAGGATATTTCTCCCGACGGACTGATGGCCGAACAGAATACGGGACGATCCAACCGTCTCCAGATCGGCTTTGAGCTCAGCGGTACTCAAACGAATACCTCGCGGTAGAGAGACGAAGTCAGGCGCTGCTTTGCGCGGCTTCGGCGGATCCTGCTGTTTCGGGATTGCTCAATCCGGGAGGCCGCTTGCGCCACCCAACGACGCGAGCAGGATTGCCGGCGACCAACGCGTACGGCGGAATGGACTTGTTCACCACCGCGCCGGCCGACACGATCGCACCACGCCCAATGGTCACGCCGGGCATGACGAAGACATTGGCGCCCAGCCAGACATCGTCTTCGATCACGACGGGCTTCTTCTCCCATCCCTGGAGCAACCATGGCGTATCTGGATCCTCGAATCGATGGTTCACCGACCAGATCTTGGTGTCAGGTCCGAAACCGACCCAATCGCCGATCGTGACCCCGCCTCCGCCCGTGATGAACACACCGCGCGCAAGGTTGCAATTCGAACCGATCGAAACGTTTTCCGGGTTCGTGACCCGCAGGCCCACTTGCAAGACCGTGTTACGCCCAAGGCTCTTGAAGAAGAAGCGCATCAAGCGTGCGCGCAGCCAAACGCCTGCGCCCAGCGGGAAACCGCAGAGCACCCCAAGCGCAAGGCCCTTGAGCTCGTCGCGCAACTTCCACCACAACCGTTTCATCGCAATCGAAACTCCAGATCATCCGGCAGCGCGCAGCATCAAGCCGCGACCCGGGAACCGGCCGGCTCGAACTGCTCGACGAACAAACGATGCAAAAGCTGTGTCGATACAGCGACCGCAAGCCCCATCTCTTCGCGCTCGCTGAGACCGGCCGCATTTCGCGATCCCTTTTCCCGCAATCTCTGCACCGCCACAGGATCCACCAGCCCTACCTGCTCGAGCGCTTCCTTCCGCAAGAGCACACTGCCGAGATTGTCTTGCTCGTCCGCAAAACAGGCGGCGATGGGCGCGCGATATGGCTGCTTCGGACGCTTCGCAACGGACGACGGCAGTAGATCCTTGAAAGCCTCTTTTAGAACGTACTTTTCGTTCAGTGCACGCATCTTGAACTTGGGCGGAATGCGCGCGGCGAGCTCGATCACCCGGTGATCCAAGAACGGCACGCGCCCCTCCACCGAGTGTCCCATCATCATGCGATCGCCCTGCGAGCTCAACAAATAGCACGACATGAAGAGCGTCAGCTCGAGGTACTGAGCACGGCACAGCGGGTGCCAACGCGCTCGGTCCGGATCCAGGTAGCTTTCGAGATCCGCGAGGAGCGCCTCCTCCGCTTGCATTTGCGCCCGAACGGGCTCGGCGAAGAATCTCCTGATCTGCATCGTGTTTCGCCACCGGATCCGATGCGAGTAATACGGATCCGATGTGTTCTCGAGCCCCGGCCGAAAGAACGATCGCCAAAAAGCGTCGGCCTTCGGATCCCGCTTGATGTACCCGTAGAGACGGGACAGCAAATGCTGGCGCCATGCAGAGTCGGGAAAACGCGCCCAGAAGCGCCGTACCTTGTCTTCGCGGAAGATGTTGTAGCCGGCGAATATTTCGTCGGCGCCCTCGCCCGTGAGCACGACCTTGATGCCGTTCTCGCGCACGAGCTCTGCCAGCCTGAGCAGCGGTGCCGGCGCAGTCCGCATGATCGGCTTCTCCGCATACCAGACGACATCCTTGAACGCGCGCCCGATATCGCCGGCATCGACCTCGACCTGGCGGTGATCCGTGCCTAGATGCTCGACCATCTCCTGCTGGTATCGACGCTCGTCGAAACGCTCGTCCTTGAATCCCACGGAGAACGTGATGAGGTCATTGACGTGATGGCGCTTCACCAGTGCAGTCAAGATCGATGAATCGAGGCCGCCGCTGAGATAAGTTGCGACCGGGACGTCCGAACGCAGCTGCAAGCGGACGGCGTCCTGCAACAGCTCGCGTACCTGCTCCGTCCAGTAGCCGAGCGTACGCTCTTCGTACTCGTGCTCGCCCGGAAAGCGGTGACGCCAATAACAGTGTTCGCTCCGTCCCTCCGGGGTCAGCACCAGCATGCGCCCGGGAGCGAGCTCCTCGACATTCTTGAACGACGTACGGGGCGGCACAGTCACCCACAGGCCGGCGACTTGGCCGAGCGCAACGGGATCGATCTCGGCGCGCAGGCCCCCGTGGGCCAGGATCGCCTTCATCTCCGAGCCGAATAGAACCGCTCCGTCCGGCAAGGTGGCGTGAAAGAGCGGGCGAATTCCGACGCGGTCGCGCACCAGGATCAGCCGGCGACGAGGCCGGTCCCACAAAGCAATGGCGAACTGCCCGTTCAAGTCCTCGACGAAATCGAGGCCCTTCTCCTCGTAGAGATGAACGATGGTCTCGGTGTCGCTCTGAGTTCGAAACGTGTGGCCGCGCTTCTTCAGATCCTCGCGCAGCTCGACGTAATTGAAGATCTCGCCGTTGAAGGCGATCCAGATCGTGCCGTCCTCGTTACACAAGGGCTGCTGGCCGGTGCTCAAATCGATGATCGACAGCCTGCGATGGCCGAGGCCGATCCCCGGCTCGGTGTGATAGCCCTCTTCGTCGGGTCCACGGTGCGTCAACGCGTTGGTCATGCGCTCCAGAGCTTCTCGGTCGACTGGACGCTTGTCGTAATGCCAGATTCCTGCTACGCCACACATGACCGCTCGAAAATGTGAACCGCTGGGGACGAAAAAGAGGCGCTCCAGTATAGGCACGCCTCGACCGCGAAGCTGAGCACTTACGCACAATGTGCGATTCGACACAAAGGACGAGTGTGCCAGTCGCTACTGTATGACACCATTCTCCGTTCGTTCAGAGTCGCATTCTGGAACGCTGGCATAATTCAAGAGCGCTCGTTTGCGACCTGACGAACAATCCTTAGCCTGGCGTCACCCGCCTGACCAGCCTGCTGCTCCAAAGGAGGAAGCTGCTAATGACAAGCCGCTACACAACTCTCGCATGTCTAGTGCTCACACTTGGACTCGTAGGATGCCAAGAGCAAGCGGCGGATCACCCGGAACCGACCATCGATCTCGCACAGGTCAAAGCTGACCTCGAGACACTGGCAGGCGCGCGCGTTTACTTCGCACACCAGTCCGTCGGTAGGAACCTGCTGAAAGGCATCGACATGCTGATGGCGGAGACTGGGGTGATGCTACGCATTGAGGAAGTGAAGCCGGGCGAAGCGGCTCCCGAAGGGCCGGGACTGTTTCACGCCAACGTCGGCGAGAACGGCATTGCCGACAGCAAGATTTCGGCGTTCGTCGCGGATGTTACCGCGGCGGCACCCTATGACGTCGCACTACTCAAGTTTTGTTATACGGACCTCGGCGGCGACGACGCCCAGGACAAGTCGGCTCGAGAACTGTTCGACCGCTACAGCAAGATGGTTGCTGACGTCAAGCAACAGCAGCCGAACACGATGATCCTGCATTCGACCATTCCGCTGCGTGCCGATCCTCCGGGAAAGAAAGCAAAGCTTCAGCGCCTCCTCGGCATGTCTACGAGCACCGACCAGGGCAACATCCTGCGCTTCGAATACAACTCGCTCCTACGGACGAGCGAGCCGCAATCGCTGATCTTCGACGTCGCACGGCTCGAAGCGACCCGATTCGACGGCTCGCTACTCACGTTCCGGTCGAACGGCCGTGAATTCGAGGTGCTCGCCCCTGAGCATACGTACGACGGCGGGCACCTTGACGATCCGGCGAAGCGCTACTTCGCTGCCAAGTTTCTCCACATGCTTGCAGAGGCAGTGCGCTCGCGCACCAGCCAAGTGACCCAGGCTCTATGACGCTCCTTCATGAATTGGCTCTCGAATCGGCCCAGCGCTCCCCGAACGCAACTGCGTTGCGGTTCAAGGGTGCGGGCCTCACGTACGGCGAGCTCGCATCTCAGATCGATGCGTTCGCCTCGTCGTTGATCGACCTCGGGCTCGAGCGTCACGATCGCGTCGGCATCTACCTCCCCAAGCAGTTCGAGAATGTCGTGGCGATGTTCGGCGCGGCTCGCGCCGGTTGCGTATTCGTTCCGGTGAATCCTGTGCTGAAGGCGCCGCAGGTACAGCACATCTTGCGCGATTGCAATGTACGCGCCTTCGTGACGTCGCCGGAGCGCTTGGCAGGACTCGAGAGTGTGTTGAGTGCTTGCCCAGACCTACGACACATCATTGTCGTCGGCGACCGCGCGACAAACCCCTCGCCCATCAGATCGGATCTTCAGATTGCTGGCTGGGCAGACATGATCCGCGCGAGCAACGCAGCACGCACGCATCGTGTGATCGACATGGATATGGTCGCGATCCTGTACACGTCGGGCAGCACGGGACGCCCCAAAGGAGTCGTCCTTTCGCACCGGAACATGGTCACGGGGGCACGGAGCGTCGCGCAGTACCTGGAAAATCGCCCCGAAGATCGCTTGCTCGCCGTCCTGCCATTTAGCTTCGACTACGGTTTCAGTCAGCTGTCGACGGCATTCTCCGTCGGGGCCAGCGTGACGCTCATGGATCATCTGCTCCCTCGCGATGTGATCAGAATGGTTGCTCGTGAGCACATCACGGGGCTCGCAGGCGTGCCGCCCCTGTGGTCGCAGCTTGCGGACCTCGACTGGCCCGAGGAAGCCGTCGAGCACTTGCGTTACATCACGAACTCGGGCGGTGCTATGCCCGGCGCGATTCTGGAGAAGCTGCGGCGCTCACTTCCGAAGACGCAGGTGTTCCTGATGTACGGTCTCACGGAAGCCTTTCGGTCCACCTACTTGCCGCCCTCCGAGATCGATCGTCGGCCTGGGTCGATCGGGAAAGCCATCCCCAATGCGGAGATCATGGTCGTGCGGCCAGATGGAACGCCTTGCGATCCCCACGAACCCGGAGAGCTCGTGCATCGTGGATCGCTCGTCGCGCTCGGCTATTGGAACGATCCGGAGAAAACAGCTGAGCGCTACAAGCCCGCGCCGGGCCGACCTGCGGGAATCGTGACGCCGGAACTTGCAGTCTGGTCCGGCGACACCGTGAAGATGGACGAGGATGGATACCTGTACTTCATCGGACGTCGCGACGAAATGATCAAGACATCGGGTTATCGCGTCAGCCCATCCGAGATCGAAGAAGTCATCTTCGCGACCGGGCTCGTCGCCGACGCGGCGGCACTCGGCGTGCCGCATGCCGAGCTTGGGCAAGCCATCGTGCTGGTCGCCGTACCGGCACCCGGTCGCACGGCCGATGAAGCTCCGCTTCTCGATGCCTGCCGACGCGATCTGCCCGCGTTCATGGTGCCGTCGAAGATCATCTGGCGCGACGAGCTGCCCAGGAATCCCAATGGCAAGTACGATCGCGCCGGCCTCGCCAAGGAATATGCAAATCTGTTCACGGTGGGCGTGCAATGACGATCGCCTTGAAGCAACACGCCGAACATCCATGGTTCGATGTGAAGGACGATTGCCTCGTCATTGGCGGACGTCCCTTGACTCAACTCGCCGCCGAGGTCGGCCGCACGCCCTTTTACGCGTATGACCGCACCGTCATGACACGCAAGGTGCAGATGCTGCGCGAGGTTCTTCCGCGCGAGGTCCATCTGCATTACGCCGTCAAAGCGAATCCGATGCCTGCGCTCGTTGCACACATGACCAGCCTCGTGGATGGTCTGGACGTTGCATCCGTCGGCGAGCTCGAAGTCGCGCTCGCAGCCGGAGCAAATCCCGAGCACATCAGCTTCGCCGGTCCCGGCAAGACCGACGCGGAGCTCGCGCGAGCCGCAGCTGCTGGAATCACGATCAACGTCGAGTCCGAACGCGAGCTGCGTGTGCTCGCCGCGTACGCAACAGAGCATGGAGTGCGTCCGCGCGTCGCGATTCGCGTGAATCCGGATTTCGAGCTCAAAGCATCGGGCATGAAGATGGGAGGCGGCCCGCGCCAATTCGGCATCGACGCCGAACGCGTCCCGCAAGTCCTGAGCGGCATGCGCTCGATGCCGCTCGACTTCCGAGGCTTTCACATTTTCTCCGGCTCGCAGAACCTGCGGGCGGAAGCAATTGTCGAGACTCAAAGCAAGACAATTGAACTAGCGGCCCGTCTGGCCGAGTTCGCGCCTCAGCCGATCACATTGCTGAACATCGGCGGCGGATTCGGCATCCCCTACTTCCCGGGCGAACAGCCGCTCGACCTCAAACCGATCGCAGACAACCTGCAGCGGCTTCTGCCCGAGATCCGTCGCCGTATGCCGCAGGCAGAAATCGTCATCGAGCTCGGACGCTTTCTCGTTGGAGAAGCAGGCATCTACGTCTGCAAGGTCATCGACCGAAAGATCTCTCGCGGCCACGTATTCCTCGTGACGGATGGCGGTCTGCACCACCACCTTGCAGCATCTGGCAATTTCGGCCAGGTCATTCGCAAGAATTATCCGGTGATCGTCGGCAATCGAGTCGTCGGTACCGAACGCGAAATCGCCTCGGTCGTCGGCCCTCTCTGCACGCCGCTCGATCTCCTCGGCGATCGCGTAGAGCTGGCTCGTACAACGGAAGGTGATCTCATCGCGGTGTTTCAGAGCGGAGCATACGGATTCACAGCAAGCCCGCGAGGTTTTCTGAGCCATCCGGAACCAGTGGAGGTCTTGCTTTGATGCGCAAGCTCATCGGAATTATCGGAGGCCTCGGACCGCTGGCATCGGCGAGATTTCTTTCTACGATCTATCGATCCTTTCGCGATGTGCCTGAACAAATGGCACCGCGTATTTTGCTTTATTCCGACCCAACGTTTCCGGACCGCACGACGGCCTTCTTGCAAGGAGAAGAAGATGAAATTTTGGCCAAGGCCACGTCGGCGACCGAAGGTTTACTCGCACTCGGCGCCGATCATCTGATCTTCTGCTGCTACACCATACATCGCATCGTGCCTCGACTACCCGTTAGAGTACGCGAGCGGCTCATATCCTTGCTCGATATTGCCTTGGAATCGGCACTGGCAACGCGTGGCAACATTCTCCTCCTTTGTACGAACGGTACGCGCAAGCTTCGCCTGTTCGAGAGCGCGCAAAACTGGCCACAACTGGAACATCGAGTCCGCTTTCCTTCAGACGAGGAGCAACACGAGGTTCACAACATCATTTACGACCTCAAGAAGAACTGTTCGCCCGCCCATGCCATGGATCGGCTGGTCAACTTGTTGAAAGGCCACCAAGTCGAGCATTGGCTCCTCGGATGTACGGAACTCCACTTGCTCTCGAGCGCCAGGGCGGAAGACCACACTCTTCGCTCGGGCGTCGAACTGATCGACCCTTTGAATCGTGTGGCGGAGCTGATCGGCGCGGATGCTCTACCCCTGAACGAGCACTCTACGATCAGATGACTCCCCACACAGGACGACCGTTCATCTGCATGAGCCGACGCGCGAAAGGTGGCAACTTGGATGACGTCACGGATGAAAACGTATTCACCGAGTATCGTCATGGTCCACGTCTGCGCTGATGGCGATAAGGACTAGCGATGTCTTTGGTTTGCGGTATTTACCTGTTACGTGACAACGCGCAGATCCCGCCCGAATGGGAGCGTCATCTGCGCGAAAACATCAATCGTGGCTCAAAGGGATCGATCAGCGAATTCCGTGATAGTCGCCTCTTTCTATTGAAGCTGGATCTCGGCGCATTCGATGCGCCAGGATGGCATGTCGATGAGCGGCACGTAACTGCGATCAGCGGCGACGCGATTCTGGTTCACGATGTAAACGTACGCGGACGCGCAGACGATCTCGACGCGCTCGCCGGAGTCGATGTCGCTGAGCTACGCCCTCTTCTTCTTCGCGCTCGGGGCTACTACAACTTGGTGCGCTACGACCGCGCCAGCCATCGTCTTGCGATCGCAATTGACCGCGTCGGTGTACGTTCGACGTACGTCTATCGCGACGCCAACGTCCTCGTCTTCTCGGGCGCCCTAAGACTCATCGAAACGTTGCCAGGTATTAGGCTTACGACCGACCTTCAGGGCGTCTTGGAATCGGCCGCATTCGGTGTGCCGCTCGATGCGCGCACCCAATACAGGGAAGTCAGCTATATGCTCGGCGGCAGTCAATTGCTGGCTGCTGGCGGAGAGTTGTCTACAGATCGATACTGGAAGTTCGACAGGGATGCTTGCAACGAAGAGCCGACTCAAGACTTGGACGGGGCTCTCGATGAGCTCTATCGAGAGTTTCAGCGCGCGGTGCGCCTTCGCACCGGTCAACGTAAAGCCGTGTTTTCCGCGCTTAGCGGGGGTCTGGATTCCCGCAGCGTCACGACAGAGTTGTGGCGTCTAGGACTGGAAGTGCACTCGCTCAACATCTCCTGGGCAGGATCGCAAGATGCAGTCCTCGGGAATGCCTACGCGGCAAAGCTTGGACTCAAGCATCACTACGTCGAGCGACCTCTTGAGGAGGCGGGCAACAGCCTCGCACAACGCCTGCAACGTCTCATGGAAGAGAACGCTTCGGCTTGCGCCGATCTTCCCAGCACACCGCTGCAGCTTTGGAGCGGCAACGGCGGCAGTTTGGGGCTCGGCCATTCGAAGATGGATCCCGAAGTCACGAACCGCATGGCATCGGGTGACGTCGAAGGTGCTGCACGACTCTTCCTGGCAACCTTTAAGTTCGGTTTGAGTCCCACGCTGCTCCGCAACGACATAGCTCGATGGGCCGCCGATCTACCATTCCGCAGCCTGATGAAGGAACTCGAGCAGATCCGTTGCCGCGAGCGCGCTCGTTCACTCTACATCTTCCGAATGGAGAACGATCAGCGTCGCCTACTCTCTTTTCATTTCGAACAAATTGACTTGGTACCGTTCGAGTTCATCGAGCCGCTTTTCGATCCGGAGGTGCTGCGCGTCGTCTGCAAGCTTCCGATGATGTTTTGTCTCCGTCATCACATGTATCACCGTTGGTTGGAGCGCTTCCCAAAGGAGATCCTCAGCGTCGCCTGGCAAGTTTATCCCGGACATGAGCCGTGCCCCGTGCCCCTTCCGCCTGGCGTATTCGATCAATGGAAACCGCCACGGAGAGTGCGAAGAGGAAGCGCTTTCGTGCCGTCACTCAGGCAAGCGATGCAGTACTGGCGGGAGCGCACACTCTTTCGCAATACGCTTCGGACCGAGCGCGTGATTGCGGCCTACTTGATGAAGGCACTCGAGTTGCGAGATACGTCGCACCTGCTTAGGCAGGTGGATCTCCTCGGCAAGCCGCTCCGCATCTCTCAAGGAAGGATTGAACTGCCACAGACAGCACCGGACGCGAGCGTTGCCCGCGCTGCAGTATGAGCATCGAGCGCCAGGCGCTGAGCGGCCTCAAGTGGGTCGCGATTGCGAAGCTGTCGAGCCAGATCGTGAGCTGGACGGCGACGTTGCTGGTCATGCGGCTCCTGACACCGCAAGACTATGGTCTGATGGCGATCGTCACCGTCGTTATCACGGTCCTCAGTAACGTTGCAGAGCTCGGTATCGGAGCTTCGGTAGTTCAAGCACGCGAGGTCACAAAGGAAGACCTCGCGCAGGTCAGCGGCCTCGTCACTCTGGTCAATGTCGCAGTGTTCGCCTCATTGTGCATGGCTGCACCGATGATCAGCACGGTATACGAGGACCCGGCACTTACGCTGCTGATACAGGTCGCGGGGATTCAATTGCTCATCAATGGAGCGGCCACGATTCCACAAGCTCTGGCACAGCGCCACATGGAGTTCAAGCGACTAGCCGGCGTTGAAACGGTTTGGGCGTTCTCGACTGCACTAGCGACGCTCATCCTCGCATGGCGTGGCGCAGGGGTATGGTCGCTTGTGATCGGTAGCTTGATCGGTGCCGTCGCACGCGCCTCGATGCTCATTTCACACGGCTTTGTATGGCCGAGCTTCAGATTGAGAGGCGTGCACAAGTTTCTCGCGCTTGGCGGTGCCGTGATGTTCGGCCGGCTGTCCTGGCAAGTCGTCTATCAATCGGATGTACTGATCGGCGCGCGCCGGCTTGGCGCTACGGAGATCGGCGGATACTCGGTCGCGTTGCAGCTCGCGACACTGCCAATGCAGAAGATCATGAGCATCCTCAATCAGGTCGTACTACCGGCTGTCGCGCGACTTCAAGACGAGCGCGAGCGTCTGCGCACGCGTCTTCTCGAAGGTTGCCGCCTTCTCACGGCCGTCAGCGTACCGGTTCTATGGGGTATCTCCGCCGTTGCTCCGGAACTCGTTGCAGTCGTGCTCGGAGAAAAATGGGCAGCGGCAGCATTGCCCCTGCAACTCATCAGCCTCGTAGTACCCGTGCGCATGATCAGCGGGGCTTTTGCAACTGCCAACTTGGGCATCGGCCGGGCGGGACTGGACTTCCGCAACAACGTCATCACAGCGATCGTATTGCCAACGGCGTTTTTCGTCGGAACGTTCTACGGCGTCAACGGTCTTGCGGCCTCTTGGCTCGTTGCGATCCCGATCGTATTGGCCTTGAATTTCCCAAGAGTTGCGCGTGCGCTCTCAGTTTCGATACCGGATGTCGTGAACGCCGTCTGGCGATGCTTCGCCGCGGGCATGACAATGTACGTCGTCGTAAATGTCTGTCGCACGATGTTGGGAGCAGTATCGCCATATGCGACGTTGCCGATATTGATCTGCGTCGGCGCGCTCGCCTATCTCGGTACGCTTCATGCCCTCGACCGCCACATTATGAAAGACATGTTTGCGCTCGTCAGACCTACCCGGTCGACTCCTTCAACTCCCGGTCGAGGGTAATTCGTGAGCCTGACGACGATCATTTTCGTTCTTGCGTACCTGACCGGGTGCGTGATGGCGTTCGCGCGCCATCCAATCTTCGGGCTCTGCACATACGTCGCCGTCTTTTATCTGCATCCGCCCTCGCGCTGGTGGGGAAAAGTGCTTCCGGATCCCGGCTGGGCATTTCTCGCCGCAGTCGTGACGCTCCTCGCCGTCATCGTGCGCAAGGACAAGCCGCGTCTTGGCGGACTCTTCAAGGAAGGGATTTACATCGGGCTGGGCATTTTCTTCTTGTGGCTGTGCATCCAAGCACCCTGGGCTCTGGATTCGCAAATGCATTCGGAGCTCATTTCCCTCGTCTTCAAGTACATGCTGCTGATAGCGCTCATGTACTTGTGTATCGATTCCGAGGAACATCTTCGTTACTTCCTGTGGGCCCATGTCCTCGGGTGCTTTTATCTCGGGTGGATCGCATTTACTTCGTACACCGGAGGCCGCTTCGAGGGATTCGGCGGACCCGGGATCGGCGACTCCAACACCGGCGGGTTTCAAATCGTCACCGGCATTCTCTCGGGAGCAGCACTGTTCCTAGCGGGAAAAAAATGGGAACGCGCGGCGCTGATCGGTCTCATGCCGTTCATAGTCAACGGTCTCATTACGACGGTGAGCCGAAGCGGATTTCTGTCTGCCTTCCTAGGTGGCATTGCGTTCAACTTTTTCACACCGAAGCGATGGCGGAAGCTGGTACGCGTACTTTCCGGGCTCGGTGTCGTTCTGTTTCTCGTTCTAGCGAATGACGTCTACTGGTCTCGGATCGAGACGATCAAGATTGCCGGCGAACAGGTCGAAGGTGTCGATACCGGTACGAGCCGCCTGGTGATCATCGCCGCGCAGTGGCAAATGTTTCAGAAGCATCCGATGGGCTGTGGGCATCGCTGTACCGCGACCCTCAGTCCCCATTACATGGACGACCAATACCTAACCGGACCACCGGGCAACCGCGCCCGCTCGTCGCATAACACATTCATGTCACTCCTGGTGGAGCAAGGTATACCGGGAGCGCTTATGTATTTCGCGTTCGTTCTCTGGGTTGCCGTGAAAGTGCTATCGGTTTGGCGGCTAGCAAAGAATTCAGAGGGCCTCATTTCCGTGACCTTTCCTGCAGTTGCCGCTGTCTTGATGATCACAATCGTCGGCGACCTTTTCGTCGATTACCTGAAGCTCGAAGTACGAATGTGGTTCATCGCTTTGATTTTGATCCTCTCCCGCATGCTGCGAGAGCGAGTCGGTGCAGCCCAGATCGCGACCCGCAGTTCACTACGCAATCAACGCGCAGGGAGAAGGTCAAGACCCACGGCGTTGGGAAATCAAGGTAGAACAATTCCCCGGCATCGAACCTCGATTTGAACGCCCATCTGAAGCGAACATCGTGCAAGCCGATGTTTGGTCATGTAGTTGCCGGTTCTCGCCATCGCGGTTAAGGCTTTGACTCAGTACCGCTCGGATATACGTCCGATTCACACCGATCCGTAGCCCTTGCTACGCTGGATTGCAAACTTGTCACTTTGTTGCGCCGCATCGGTCGGTCGTCACCCGACTGTGATGCTCGTCACAGTGCGTTCGACAGAATGCTGTCTTTCTAAAGAGACAGTTGCGACGAGACGCTGGAGAAACTCTAATCCTGATTCTGTGAAGCACACGCTCCGTATCCGTTCAAGTAGACGGGTCGCGGAGTCATGAGCGGAGAGGTTAGCCCCGTGAAGCGACGAGAATTCTTGATTGCAAGTGCGATTGTCGGAGCGGGCGCACCGCTACTCGTACGAGCTCAGGTACGACCGTGCCCGCCGAGTAGTCTCGCGGTCGATGGTGGTTCGCAAGCAACGACTGCGTGCACTGCCGTCAATGACGCTGAAGCAGACTGGATCTTGCGCTCTACGGCGCCGGGTGTCGTTTGGGCGCATGATTTCCGCAACGATGCGGAAGTCGATGCGTTCCGATGGACATCGGGCTATGGCAATGACCCACGCGCGGTTGGTAATCCCCGTGCGGGTCGGGTTCGGCGAATCACTACTGACGGAATCACTGGGGGTGGCTGCCTCGAAATCTTCCGGGCAGCAGGCACTCAGGAAACCGGCGCGCACTGGTGGCGTCCGCTGTCGCCGATCGTTGGCACCGGAAATGGCAGAGGCATAGATGACCCTGGTGCGAACGGAAAGCTAAAGCCTCAACCGTACGCTGCGACGGATAGAGGCGGACAGATTCAGTACTTCGGCGACCGTGGCTTCTACGGCCATCCTAGCTATCACACAGGGAACGTGTTCGACGGCCACGAGTACTACCTTCAGATGCGGGTGAAGATGGATCCGCGTCGTGCGCAACAAGGTATGCCGCAAGTCGGCAAGCTCATGTACATGACGCGCACCGACCAGTCTCTCACCACGCAGGAAATCGTCACATACTCGGGCGGGCATGTTTCGGCCTATCCCACGCGGAATAATTTCCAGATGTATGGTGGCGGCGACAGCAACCCGCTTTACGGTAAGGCAATCGGTGCTGGCGGCTCCACTGACAGACAGCCGGGAAGCGAGCTTGGCAAGTGCGATCCCAACAACGCGCCGGGACGCTGCTGGGCATGGTCAGGCGGGTGGGACACGATCATGTACCACTTGATTCCGGGCCGCGACGGTGTTCCCGAGTCCGTGATACGGGTTTATGCCGCGCATGAAGGCGAAAAAAAGTACACGAAGATTTGGGATATGGTATGGGCGAACAGATACGGCAGCGGCCATCCATTTGGATATAACGCGATCATTCTTTCGACGTATACCAACAGCCAAAATTGTCCCAGCGATTTCTGGCACCGCTACGATCAAATCATCCTCTCGCACGAATTCATTCCGTGCCCTCAGTTCTGATGCTGCAAACCGACAAGGTGAGTTCGTGAAACGCAGAGATTTCCTCGTGAGCGCGATGGCGGTCGGTTCGGCGGGCTTCTCCGTCTCTAGCCGAGTCTTCGGTCAGGTTCGTCCCTGCCCAGTGCCGGAACTTCGCGTCGACGACACAGTCGTCAACACAAGCTGCCAAAGCACGGCCATAGAGAACGTTGCAGCATCCCTGAGCCCAGGCCAAAGCACATCGCTTGGTGACACCGGTCTCTCGTCGGACGCGCTTTTTACGATTCAATGGGCGAACCGCTTCCACTACGACCACTCGCGCGGTCGCGCTCACCTGCTCGGGAAGAACGCGTCCTCCCAAGGCGGAGAACGCTCTCATTGCATCTACGATGCAGCTTCGAACAAGTGGCAATACGCCATCTATGGCGGCAGTGAAACGGGGCATATCTACGAATCGTTCATTTACGATCCGAAAACCGGTACGCCTTACCACGGCATGTGGAGCACCGGCGCCACGCCATTGCGCTATTGGACCGAAGGATCCCGGTTGGATAGTTGGTCGACCACCAGCACCGCTCCTTGGAACTTCAGCTCAACGAACGCCACCAATCCAGTCCTTGGCTGGCACCCGAACCTTTTCGGCGAGGGAGACGGCGGAGTACTCGCGATTCGCTTGGTATCCGGCTCAACCGTCGAGCTCGTCGCGTGGCGCCGCTCGAACAACACCTGGAGTCGAGTTGAGGGGTCGTCGCACAGTGCTAGCGGTGGAAGCCCACAGTACGGCGCAATCGAATATATCCGCGGCGCAGGGTACGCCATTGCCACATTCGCAACCGGAAACACCTACATCATCCGCGCAGGCTCGGGTGGAAGGATTGCGACTCCCGAGCGGATCAGCAATCCGCCAATTCAATGCCGACACACCGGGACTGGCAACATCGGCATTCTGATCGACGATCCGAGCGGAGGCCCTGCTCCTTACATTCTGGAAAAGGGCGGCAGCAACCGAGTCTGGCGGTATGAGGGCGGCCAGTGGCGGCAAAGAAACTATACGCATCCTTTGCCGGCGGGCGGGGTTACGAGCAATACGAACTGGGTCGTGGCCTCCGTGTATCCGTTGGGAGTCTTTTGGGGCCGCGACAATCGCAGCAGCTCACCCTCCATAATCTGGCGTCCCAGCGGCTAATTAGTGCCCATCCTCCGTTCTCGCTGCGCGCAGTGGCCGCGACGCGGTAACCTTTGCGGATGCATGCACCGACAGCCCCTACCGAACATGGAGCTCCTCGCAAGCAAATCGCTCCGATCTTGCCGTTGTTGGACTGGCGCCCGTTCAGCATTGGTTCGAACTTACGAGTTCCATCTGTTCTGAATGTCGGTTCTCCGATCCTTGTGACGCGCGGGGCAGATGCAATCCGTCTAGCCTTACGGCGGATTGCCACGGCACTGGGAGACGAGGTGCTCGTTCCGGCGTTCCATTGTCCGTCGATGGTGAAGCCTATTCTTGCGGAGGGTGCACAGCCGGTCTTCTACCGAATCTCGGAGAATCTCGCCATCGGCCTCGAGCACATCGAGCCTCACGTTAATGCGCGCACGCGAGCGATCCTCGTTCCGCATTTGTTCAATCGACTGCAGGATCTCCGATCGATCCGAACCTTTTGCGACGAACGCGGAATCGCCCTGATCGAGGATTGTGCCCACGCACTTTTCGGCTCGGTTGGCGGATCACCAGTCGGCAGTCGCGGACATTTCGCTATCGCTAGCCCAAGGAAATTCCTTCCACTGGAAGAAGGTGGGCTCCTAACCAGCGCGATCGATGACCTTAATGAGATCCGTCTTCAGGTCCCATCGCGGGGACGTTCGCTCCGACTGGTTTTCGACGCTGTGGACCGAGCGACCTCGTACGGTCGTCTGCGTGGCCTTCGACCCGCGGTTGACCTGGTTAAGTTAGCCGGCCGAGCCGCCCGCCGAACTCAGAACGCAGAGGCACCGCCTTCGGAGTCCGCTTCCCCCAAGGACGACTTTGGCAGTCCGGGCCGCGCGAGCCGATTTACGCGATGGACAATGCCCCACCTCATCTCGGAGACACAACTGCGCAAGCGTAGCGATCATTACTTCCGTCTGAGCGCAGCAATCGCCGACTGCACTTCGATGCGCGTGTTGACCAATGACCCCTATGACCACTTCGTCCCCTACGTCGTCCCGATTTTGCTCGAAGACCCCGATCGTCAGTTCGACCGCCTGAAACAGCTCGGAGTACCCATGTGGAGATGGGAATACAGCAAATTTGGTGTATGTCCCGTTAGCGATTGGTTTTCGAGGGCACTAATACAGATACCGTGTCACCAATCACTGCGCGCGGCCGAGCTAGACGCGATCATTGCCGCCCTGAGATCGGTAGGAGGTTCCAGACGTGAGTGATGCGGCCCGGTGGTTCATGTTGACGGAGAGACGACTGCCGGCGGATTGGTGGGATACGTGGGATCGCCTCAATGGCTCCAGCATGGAGTTCCATCCATTGCTCGCTTCCAGCATGGTCAAGGAACTCGTCGCTCATTTCGGGGAGCGCACACTCCGATTCGCCGAGCTGCGTTCTGGAAAGCGGACACTCGCTCAAACCATTGTGCACGGCACTGCCGTGGGCCGGTGGACGCTTTTTGCGCCGTCTCAAGCCCCTATCGCACCCTTCGTCTTCGACCGTTCGATCAGCGGCAACTCGCGCCACATCTATACCCTACTCACAGGACTTATTCCGGCGCTCGCTTTGCACGTGCCGTATCAAGATCCCCTGTACTCGCTCCTGCCGCCGAACCCCACACCCCGCATCACACATCAGCACCTCGGAACGACCATCGCCATCTCAGCGCCGGAAGGCTTCGAGCCCTACTGGTCGACACGTCCGCGCGATTTGCGACAGAACGTTCGCCGATACATGAAACGGGCCGAGAGCAATGGACTTTCGGTGTCGCTCGAAGTCTCGGCCGATCCAGAAAGCATCGGGAAAGCGGTCGATCGATTCGGCGAGCTGGAAAGTCAGGGTTGGAAGGGACGGGAGGGAACAGCGCTTCACCCGGAAAACGCCCAGGGCCGCTTTTATCGAAAGCTGCTCACGACGCTCGCTGCGGCCGGCCAAGCCTGGGCGTTTGAGCTACGGCTGGGACAACAACTCGCGGCGTCACGGCTCCTGATTGGCGGACCGACCATGTACGTCATGCTGAAGACAACGTACGCTGAAGAGCTTCGGCAGTACGCGCCTGGGCGAATACTGTTGCACTTGTGTCTTGCGGATCTCCTGAACCGCAACGATGGACCGCGCCGCGTCGAGTTCTACACGAGAGCGAATGCTGACATGCTCTCGTGGGGCACACACACTAGAGAGATGTTCTCTGCAACGCTCTACCGCTTCCCTCTGCTCGCCACGTTGTCGACATGGCGGGCGCGGCGATGCTCAAATGATCTGACGACTTCGGATTGATTCTCGAGCTTCGGTTAATCGCGCGAGCAACTCCGCTAACTCCTCGCTCCGCCTGCTTCTGGAGGCCCCTGCGACTGCGCTCTCATTGGGAAGCGGAAACGACGTCGGTGCCGTACAGAACCTCAGAAGGAGCTGTTGTATCGCCTGCGGATCGTCCAGGGGAGCAATGCTATCGATTCCGGCTCGTTGCAGTACTCCTGCCGTATCCCCTCGCGGATCCGTCAACGCGATGATCGGCCGCCGCGCTCGGATGTACTCGTAGAGTTTTGCCGGGATTTGCTCGTTACAACTTGCAGATTGCAGGACGAGCAATCCATCCGCACTCAGCATCTCGCTAAGCGCCGCTCTATATTGAATGGACGGAGCGATTTCGATCGCCTCGGACACCCCCTGCACCTCCGCAAGCTCACGAATCAAATTCTCGTGCGCGGCCGCTCGAAACCTGATCTTCAATTTTCGATACGAGTCGGGAGCCGACTCCTTCAACATGCGCAAAGCCACCATGAGCGCTGAAGGATCGCGTTCCTTTGGATACACCGTACCGCTGTGAACCAGAACGATGCTTTCGTTTGCCCCCACTACGGCACACGAGACGTTCGAGAACGAATCTTCATCGTAGCCATTTTCGATGACGATGATTTTCTCGCGCTGCGCAGGGTACCGCCGTGCATACAGCTCGCGCGCACCGGGGGTCGTGAACGTACTAACATCGGCAAGTGCGATGGTTTCCCGTTCGATGCGTTCGAAATGCCTCCAGGTTACAGGGTTCGACGGATAGCCTTCTTGGGCCATCGGATCGCGAAAGTCGGCGATCCAGGGAAGTCCACTCAGTTTCGCCAGATGTTTACCGATCTTGTGGGCGGTCGCGATTGGGAAGGTAGACCAAATTGCAATCGGGCGATAACGCCGGATCGCGGCCGCCCCCTGCAAAACCGCTCCGGGTAGCCAAGACATCCACCGATCCGGCCTCGCTGCAAAACTCGGGTACTTTCCACGAATCGAGAAATGTCTGGCAGCATCCCAAGCCGGAGCTCGGATCACCTCGGTGCCTTCGGGAACCTCAGCGGTCAGGTCATCGCTTCGGCTCTCATACGCGCGCGGGTGGGCAGTCAAAACGATAGGCTGCCAACCGTATCGCGGCAGATGCTGGACAAAGCGCAGTGTGCGTTGAATTCCACTGCTTCCACGCAGCGGCGGAAAGTGAAACGCGATCATCAAAACGCGTTTCACGTGAGTTACTCGTTCCAAAGGTTTAGCTTGCTGAGTTTCTGCTTCAGGCCCGGTAAAGGATATCCGGCGCTGTACGCAGCACGAGCGTGTTCGACAGCGCAATCTTGATCGTCGAGCTCGAGGCAAATGAGTCCGAGGTTGTAGTGAATGTCAACAGATTGACCATCCGTGGCGGCGAGTCCTTTCTCCAGCGTCTCTCGCGCCAGGCCCAAGCGCTTTGTGTCTCGATAAAGAATAGCCAATCCGACGTATGGCATTGGATCCGTCGGCTTGGCTTTCATGGCTGTTTGAAAGTGTCCCTCCGCCAATGGGATATCCCCGCGAAGCTTCTCGACCCAAGCCAAATTCGCGGCAATTGAAGAGTAGAGAGGGCTCGAAGGGGTCACATTTCGAAACGTGTACATGCTCTCATCCCGCGCCCGGTTGAGCATGTGTTCGCGTCTGCGGGGGTCGGGCTCCACTCTGGCGCGGGCGAGCCAAGCCAAGCCTGCGCAATGGTGATGCACATGTAGATACGTCTCGGAACCAATGCTTGCTTCCGCCGCTCGGCGCTCCGCAGCGGATACAGAGTTCACAAACTCAGAACGCCGTCCGATGTTTGTCTCGACATATCTCGCTTGGCAGTACTTGGGCCAAGCCGTGTACTCCAAACGTGTGGGCACGAAATCGTACCCCCACGCCAAAGCTGGCATCAGCAGGGTGCACAGAACAAATGTCTTACCGCGCAGGATTGGCATCGCAGTCGAAGGTTAGCGTCTTGGGTGCGTTGTTCAAGTGCCCTTTCGCCAAAGGAGACAGCAAGCAAGCTTCAATCTGCCGCACTGCAAAATCGAGATCCTTTCGGCTCGAGAACGTATGGTCTGCGTCCTGGAGGCGAACGACCTGCAAATTCGGTCGCGCAAGTGCTGCCCGCCATTTGGGTTCACGCTCGCAGAGATCGTCGAACTCACGGGCTGTCAGGTCTTGGCCGCTCATCAAAAGCAACACGGGCCCGCGAAACCCGCTCAGCCCTTCGAGCATTCGCTCCACGAACCCCTTCGCTTGCGTCGTCCTCCGGCTTCGCACGAGCGTCCGGATGAAATCCGCGGCAGACTTCATTATGTGGAATTCGCCCGATAGCACCTTGCGCCAGAACGAGCGTTGCAGGAACCGTTGGAGGTAATAGTGCCGCACGAAAGACCGAGCTTCGCCCTGCTCGCTGCGAACCCAAGGATTGGCAAGCACTAACCCTTCCACTCGTGGGTCCGCAGCACCATGCATCAGCACTGCCGACGCTGCGTCGCACAGACCAAAGAGTACGATTCGATCGAGCTTTCCGCTCAGTTTTCGCTGGAAGGCGTCCATCGCGCTGCGCACGTCCTCGCCAACGTCCTCGAAGGACCTCATCGCACCGCTGCTGTCGCCCATTCCGCGATAATCGAAGCGAAATACTGGAAAGCCGCGCGACGCCAGCGCGCGTGCCATCAAGACGAACTGCCGATGGCTGCCAACGCGGTACTGAGGTCCGCCCACGAGGACGAGCACACCCACGCAGGCCGAATGATCGCCGGCATTGTGCAGGATGCCGACGAGAGATTCGCCGCAGCACTCGAAAACAATGGGTTCCTCCACCCAAATGCTCATGTGCTCTCCAGGAACGCTGCTAAGGTTTGCCTCACGAGTTCGGCGTTCGTCACGATCTCTGTCGACGCCCAGAATGGTTCGCCAACAGTTCTGATTTGATTGACGTCGCTTATCACGGTTCTTGCGCGCTCAATCGCCTTCACAGCCGGCGCTGGAAGCGGCGCGTCCGCCTCGCGCACGATTTCCACCCAGTACAGCTTTCCGAGCTTTTCGTGCAGCCCATCGGCGAGTCGCACTTTGTCGAGCTGGCGGACGAGATTTCTGGAAAGCTCATATCCAGCGACTTCTAGGTCAGATCCGCCCTCGATCTGCGCACGCAAGTCTGCAACGGATTCTTTACGGTCTCGCATCATGGAGGCAGCAACGCGCATGCGTAAAAATTGTGTAACGTAGCGCTCTCCATCAAGCACGGGCTGCCAGAACATGGTGCGCACCACCGGCTCGGCGAAGCCGGCCGCTGCTTCTGCGGCGAGAGCGCAGCCCAGGCGTACAGCGAGAATGCCCGTAACCCGCATTCCCTGCTCGGAGGCCCATGTCGCGCTTCGAATTACATCCCCCTTCCAGACTTCCCAATCTGCCTCACGAAACTCGCCTTCGCTATCGCCGGTGCCGTACAGATCCACAGACAAGCTGGCCACACCCTGTGCAGCAAGCTCAATTGCCACTTCCGTGAGGAGCTTACGCGTCTTGTTCATCTCCTCCGCGAAAGGAGGCACGAAAATCACACACTGAGGATCGGGAACACGCGGCGGTCTACGCAGCAATGTAAACAGCTTGCCGCGGCGACCATCGATGAACTGCGCGTGAGCCCCCATGCCGCTCAAGATTGAATCTTCAAATCGACGAACGCTGCTACAGAGCCAAGGGTCTCGAAAACTTCTCCGCTCACTTCGTCGTCCTCGATGGTGATGCCGAACTCCTCCTCGATCATCGTGAGAACGGCAACCACTGCCATCGAATCGAATTCGGGTATGGCTCCCAGCAACGGACTCGCGGGCGTCAGCGCCTGCGCGCGGTCGCCCAAGTGCAGAGCGCTGCCGATAATTGCTTTCAGTCGATCAACGGTATTCATACAGCCCTGAGTCTATTTTGAGGATGCACGTGGAGTCGCCCACGTCGTGTACGTTCTGCCGCGGTAGGCCTCGATGATTCCACGCGCGCTTGCCACGTTCACCAAACAGAAATAGTAAGGCACCGCGAGTGCGCGAGGGATTGAGCTACGGCCACGAGCCAAGTAGCCGCCGAGCGCCAGCACATACATCGCCACCTGCAGGCCCAGCGTCCAGTGATAAATCGCTGCCGCATCGAGCAGCAACAAGTTCAAGACGAACGTGGCCACCATGAACAGCGGCATCAGCCAGCGCAGGACCTTGTGCGAGATCAGCTCGATGGCGAAGAAGCCGAATCGAAAAGGATTCATGAGTGCGGGCAAGGTCCACGTGGCACGCCAAGCGCGGTTGACGATGCGCACCTTGCGGCGGAACTCGACATCGAAGCCATCGCCGGCCTCCTCCACCGAGCGAGCCTCGGGCTCGTAAACGCAGCGATAACCGCTCATCACGATCTGCATCGGATTGACGAAATCGGAGAGCGCGTCCGGACGCATGTCTCGATAGAGGGCACGACGGATCGCGTAGATCGCGCCATCGCCGCCAACCGTCGAACCGACCTGCGTTTCCAGCCGCTTGATACCCGTCTCGTATTTCCAATACAGCGATTCGCTCTGTTGCGCACCGCCGTCCGCATCGGCGTAGGTGGACTCGCCGACGACTGCGCCCACCTTCGGATCGGCAAAATTGCGCACCATCTTTCGGATGGCGTCCTTGAAATACATCGCATTCGCATCCGAGAAAACGATGATCTCTCCGCGCGCCGCCTTGACCGCGGCGTTGAGTCCGACGGTCTTGCCGCCGCGCTCGGGCATCCGCAGGAGCTTCACGCGCGGATCGCCGAAGTTCTGCACGATCTCGTCGGTACCGTCATCCGAGGCGTCAGACACAACGAGAATCTCGAGTTGCTCCGCCGGATAGTCGAGCTGCGTGCTATTGACCAGCTTGTCCCGAATGACGGCTGCTTCGTTGTACGCCGAGACAATGAGGGTGACCGATGGGGTCTGCTCCGCGCGCGCCACGGGGCGAGAACCGCCTAGCAGGCGCACCAGCCAGAGCAACACGGGGTAGCCGGCGTAGACATACACAGCCAGGCCGGCCGCCAGCCAAAAGGCGATTTCCACCATTCGATGAAATTCCATAATGAGCCGTCCGCGGCGCCGTGCGACAGGGCTCGTATCGGCGGCTCAGAAGCGCACGAGCTCTTTACGAATCAAAGGGGAACGCAGGATAGCTGAATGGCGCCAGCCACACATCGGACCTTCGTCAAGGTTTAGAACCTGACGTTTCCAGTATCATTCCGAGCCTTTCAAGAGAGAGCTCCCCGCACGATGTTGACCTTCGCCGGTTGGGTAGGCACGCCTACCCACAGCCTCAATGCTGCCATGACGAGCTACATCTCGGCCGCGCCGGGACCTTCCGGGCAAGGCCAGGCAGGCCTTAACTGGGCGTGCCGTGGCGGCCAGGTTCACGAGGCCGAGGGAATCATCGCTGCTGTGTGGGGCACGCCGACTTGGCGCGGGTCACAGGGGCTGGCCCCTGAGACGGAGCCAGCCCGCAGAGTCGTCCAGGAGTTTCGCAGCAAGGGCCCCGCGTTCCTGGACGGCATGTACGGCAACTTCGCCGTGGCGGTGCTCAAACCGGCCGAGGGCTACGCACTTCTCGCCATCGACCGCATGGGCATCGAACGGCTGACCTACTCGCACAAGACCGATGGCGTTTGTTTTGCTCGAGATGCCGAATTCGTAGCGCGTGCCCCTGTCGTACAGGCACCGATCCGCCGGCAGGCCCTGCTGAGCTACATCCACTTCCACATGATTCCTGCGCCCGAAACCGTGTTCGAGGGCGTGCTCAAGATTCCGCCGGCGACGGCAATCGAATGGAAGGATGGGCGCTTGCGCGAGTTCCGCTACTGGATACCGCAATTCGCGCCGGATGGCTCCGGATCGTTTCCGAGCTTGAAAGAAGAACTGCACAGCTCGCTCGAGACCGCCGTACGCAGCACACATGCGGACGAGCGCACCGGCGCTTTTCTGAGCGGCGGTCTCGATAGCTCCACGGTTGCGGGGTTCCTGGCACGTACGACACCGCAATTCGCAAAGACTTTTTCGATCGGCTTCGGCTTTCCGGAATACGACGAGCTGCACTACGCACGCATCGCCAACAAGCACTTCAATTGTCAGGCTACGGAATACGAGGTCACGGCCGACGACATTCGCGACCTCATCCCCGTGGTGGCGCGTAGCTACGACGAGCCGTTTGGCAATGCTTCGGCCGTCCCCACTCTGCGTTGCGCGATGCTGGCGAAGGAGCACGGCATCGATCATCTTCTCGCGGGCGATGGCGGCGATGAGCTCTTTGCCGGCAACAAGCGCTATGCCGAGCAAATCGTGTTCGAGCGCTATCAACGCGTACCCAAGCTCGTGCGCGCCCTGCTGCTCGAACCCGTGCTGACCAACCTGCCGAACGCGTTGGCGGTGTCCGTGCTTCGCAAGGGCCGCAACTATATTGCCCAAGCCAAGACACCGCTTCCGGACCGCTTCGAGAACTGGAACTTCCTGCATCGACTGGGATTCCGCACCATCCTCCACGATGACTTCATCGCGGCCGTCGATCTCGAAGGACCGGTCAAGCGCATGCGGGAGGTCTACCATTCGGCGCCGAAGGCGTCGTTGGTCGACCAAATGCTGTACTACGACTGGTACTTCACGCTGGCCGACAACGACCTGCGTAAAGTCACTCGCATGTGCGAGGTGGCGGGCGTCAAGGTGTCCTTCCCGATGCTTCATCAGGACGTGGTGGACCTGTCGCTGAAGGTCCCGGCCGACATGAAGATGCGCGGCACGCATCTACGCTCGTTCTACAAGGACGCGATGGCGGATTTCCTTCCCGCCGAGATCATCAACAAGAGCAAGCACGGCTTCGGCCTGCCGTTTGGCGTCTGGTTACAGCACTCGCCGAGCTTGGCCGAATTGATCAACGACAATCTCGCGAGCCTTCGCAGCCGTCACATCGTGCGCGCGGACTTCCTCGACAAGCTACGCACACTGCACAGCCAGGACGATGCGCACTACTACGGCGTGTTGATCTGGAACTTCGCGATGCTCGAGCAATGGTTCCGCGAGCATCAGACGGGCGTGTGAGGCTCTAGAGGACGTCCGAAAAAGTCCCGCCGCCCTTACATCGTTCGACCGGTTGCACGCCGCGGCAAACGCGGCAGGATGCTCTGCGGTTCATGCCACTCAGCAGGGCTATGAAGCGGCGCGATTTTCTAACTGCTTCAGCTGCATTGGCGAGCGCTGCATTCCCACGCACCGCGCTGTTGGACGACGCATGCTCCCGCACAGGCAACGCCTGTCTTGACTCGGCGAATCACTCGCCTTCCGCAGCAGAAGCCGACTGGGAAAGGCGCATTCGCGCACCTGGCGTCGTCTGGTTCCACGACTTCCGCAACGAACACGAGGTCGATGCGTTTCGTTGGCTCAACGGTCACGGCAACGATCCGGATTGCGTCGCTCCCCGCTCAGATCGAATCCGACGCATCACGACCGATGGAATTGCAGGCGGCGCGTGTCTGGAAATCTGGCACGAATGCGATGAGAACGTGCAGGGCTGGTGGCGTCCGTTCAGTCCGCTGAAAGGTGGATGGCCAGGAAATGGCAAGGACGAGGATGATCCTGGAGCCACCGATGAGCGTCACATCGAGCCCAGACCTTGGGATCCGACGGCAAAGCCAGCGGGTGCGATCACGCCCAAGCACACATTCGGGTACTACGGGCACGCCTCGTATCACGCCCAGTATCCCGGCCAGTTCGACGGAACGGAGTACTACCTTCAGATCCGCGTAAAGGTAGACCCAAACCGTCTGAAATATGCGAACGGCGGCAAGTTTCTGTACCTCACGCGAACCGACCGATCAGCGACCGATCAAGAAATCGTGACCGTGTCGGGCCATTACGCCGGCGGTCGGAATGTATTCACGATGTACCGTACGTTGGGTATAGGGCTCCGCAGAGATTCGCCCGGCCGCGGCAGTCAGCCCGGGTCCGAGATGCGGGGACGGTTCGGAGGCGTTTGCGACTTCGACGCGCTTTCCACGCGGGCGTGTTGGGCTTTCAGCGGGGGCTGGGACACGCTGCTCTATCACGTTAAACCAGGGCTACACAACAATCGCGATACGCTCGTGCAGGTGTGGGCAGCACACCAAGGAGAAACCAGCTACACCAAGATCTGGGATCAATCGAACGTCAATCTGCCCTTCGGCTCGCGTCATCCGCCCGGACACAATGCGCTCATCTGCTCAGGCTATCTGAACCGCATCGATACCGGCCCGGGGATTTACCACCGGTTCACGCAGATCATTTTCTCGCTCGACTGGATTCCCTGTCCGCAGGTCTGACGGTTCAGAACAGGAAATAGACGAACGGACGCGTTTCAGAAAGCGAGGGCCCCTCGTGCGTAAGACACGCGCGCAGGACACAGACGTGTGCGTTCCTGAGTCACGAGCCCCTCGCGATGGAGATAACGCATAAGCCTGTTTCCGATGAACGTCGACGTCACGCTACTTCTACTTGTCTCTCTCGGTACGTTTGCATCAGTCGTGCAGCGAACTTCAGGGGCTGCGTATCCCACGGCAGCATCCGTGGGATCTGATACACATCCACATTCGGACCGGCACTACCCCACGCAGTCGATACCGCCGCCTTGAAACCGGCTTCGCGAACCATCCCGGCATGCACGCGCGCATAATCGGTCTTCGGCCGGCCGTTCGGATAGGCGAACAACGATACGGACTCGCCGGTCATCTCGCGTAATACATGGCGACTATCGGCGATTTCGCGCCGAGCCGCATCGTCGTCCACGACGGCCAAGATAGGATGATTGACCGTGTGCGCGCCGACGGATATGCCGAAGCGACCAAGCTCGCGCACCTGGATATCGGTCATCATCAAGTCGTCGGGCAGCGTAACGCCAGCTCTTTCTGCTATGGCTTCGGAACGCGCTATGCGCTCGGCGGGCGGCAAGTATTTGAGCTGGGACAAGAGCTGCTGAATCGCCTTCCGTCGCGCGACGTCGTCAACCAGCTCGAAACGATCCAATCCCAGCTCGCGCAAGTCGAGCTCCGCACCGGCGCGGCGTACGGTTTCGATGATCGTGTCGTTGAACATGCGTCCGCCATTGAGAAACCCGGTCGCGACGAACACAGTGGCTGGAATTCCGCGTGCGTGCAGCAGCGGCGCTGCGATCGTGCGATTGTTCGCGTAGCCGTCGTCGAACGTGATGCTGACGGCACGCGAGGGCAACGAGCCTGTGCGCAGCCTATCGACGGCCTCTTCGAGCGGCAGGATGTTGCACACCGATTTGATGAGATCGAGCTGCGCCGCAAACTCATTTGCATCGGGCTCACCAGGCAGCAATGGATCGGGACGTTCGAGTACACGGTGATAGATGAGCACCAGCAGCCCGGCTTTCGCACCGCGTGGTGCCAACACCGCACCCAGTGTTCGGATGAGCGCGGCCGAAATCGGCGAAAGCGGCTTCACGATGCCCTCCGCCGTTCGAGAAGCTGCTGATAGACGGGCACGTACCGGGCCACGACTTTCGCCCAGGTTCGTTCCTCCCGAACGAACTTCGGTCCGGCCTCTTCGAGCCGGGCGCGCAATGCAGCGTCGTCCGCTACTTCGAGAATCGTCCGCGCCAAATCTTCGCGATCGCCGGCTCGGAACAGCACACCTGTTTCGCGATCACGCACGAGCTCGCGGTGACCGCCCACATCCGAGGCGATGAACACCTTACCCAGCGCCATGGCTTCCAGCGGCTTCAGCGGCGTGACCATCTCGGTGAGCCGAATCGGCGTGCGCGGATAAACGAGCACGTCCACGGCATCGTAGATCGCGGCCACTGCATCGTGCTTGACTTGGCCAGCGAAAATTACGTGTGAATGCAGATTCAGTCGCTCCACCGCGGCGCGCACCGTCACATCATCCGGTCCGCCGCCCACGAGCAGCAGCTTCACGTCGGGGCGCCGAGCAATGACGAGAGGCAGCGACTCGACCAACAGCGGCAAACCTTCCCACGCGAAGAAGGAGCCGATGAACCCCAGTACAAAGGCGTTTTCCAGCCCGAACTGGCGTCGAGCTGCGTCGCTCTTTTGTATGCTGGGCCGGAATGCCTCGGTGTCGACGGCGTTCGGCACGACAGTGATGCGTTCTGCAGGAACACCTCGACGAATGGCCTCTTCGCGCAGCCCTTCGCAGATCGTCGTGACGTGATCGGCCTGCTTCAGGACTCGTGTTTCCAGCCAACGCGAGGCTCGATATCGCAGACTACCCTCGGTCGTGACGCCGGAGCTCACCGCTGCATCCTCCCAAGATGAGCGAAGCTCATAGATGAGTGGCTTGCCCAAGTTGGCCGCAGCCATGGCCGTAAGACACGGCGAATGGGCATGAATGAGATCGGGCGCCGTTTCATCGACGATACGGCGCAGCGCTTTGCGCAACTGCGCGACCACGTCGAGCTGATTGAATACCGGCTGCCTGGCGAGCCAGCTCGTGCCGGGGTCGACCCGAAAGAATTCGATGTCTCCCACGGATTCGCGACTGCTGGAACTCGTACCGTGCTTCGGACTCGTCACCTGGATCGTCGTGATTCCAAGCTTGCGTTGCTCACGCAGAATGGCGTGCCCACGGAACGAGTAACCGCTTTGCACGGGCAACGAATGATCGAATACATGAAGGACACGCATGAGCAACGAAGCTTATCCGGGATACTGCACGGAGCGATTCTCAGCCGCAGATGAGTCGCATGTTGGCGCAGCCACTCGCTGGAACAACGAGATCAGTCCCTCCGTGGTCGCAGTCCACGAGAACCGCTCTGCGTGGCGACGAACCGCAGCTGGGGGACGCGGATCTTGCATCAGCTCGCGGACGGCCGCAGCGATGGCCTGCGCCGAACGTTCCTGGATGAGCACGCCGGCATCTGGCGAATCCACGACCTCGCCCGCTCCACCGACGTTGGTCGACACGACTGGCGTTCCGCAGGCTACGCTCTCCAACAAGACGTTCGGCATACCTTCCGCTCTGGACGCGAGAATCGTCATGTCCGCAGCGGCGTAGTACTTGGCCAACGTGGGCTGATCGATGTTGCCGGTCCAGGTGATCCTGCCGGAGACGCCAAGGCGCGATGCGAGTGTCTGCAGCTCGGCACGCATGGGGCCTTCACCCACGATCGCCAGATTTACGCCGGGCAGTTGGGCAAGCGCTTCGATCACGAACTGATGGCCTTTGTCGGCTACGAGGTGACCGGCAGAGAGCAACAGCGGGCCGCGCAGATTGAGCTCGTCCCGGAGCGCCATTCGATCTTTCGGCGAGAACAGATTCAGATCGACGCCATTGCGCAGCACGGATACCTTGTCGGCTGGAGCCCCCAGCTCTTCGAGTCGCTTGCCAAGCGAAGCGGATACGCCGACCAGTGCATTCGCTTCCCGCAACACCCACCGGATCCACCGACGCGGTACGGAGTAGTTCGGAAAGGTGTGGATATCGGTACCGCGAGCGGACACGACCACCGGCTTATTGAGCCATTTGCCGATGAGCACAGCGGCGGCGCCATCCGGATAGACGAAGTGCGCGTCGATGACATCGAAGTCTTCCTGCTTTCGGAGCGCGCGCACCGTTCGCAGCGCGCCCAGTGCCATTGCAAACGGATTGAGCCAGCTGGAGAGCTTCGGAATGGCCAGGAATCGCGTGCGGTAGATCTCCACGCCATGGCGCAACTCCCGCGCCGGTACGTCGCGATAAGCCGAGTACTGGCCAAGGAGGCGAGACTTGAACGGTACCCAAGGAATGGGCGCTACGACTCTCGCCCGCACCGCGCCAGTATTCACGAGCTGACGCAATCTGTGCTCCACGAAAATGCCATGCCTGGGAAGCGCGGCACTCGGGTAGAGATTGGTGAAGGTGAGAATCCGCATACGAGATCTGCAGGTCAGGCCGCTCCTACGCGCCGTTCCAGCGACCCTTCAGACGCACCGGTCGCACCTTCCTTTTGCAGAAAACCGTCGAACATCAGCAGCGACCAGAGCGTTGCGCTGTAATCCCGCCGTCCGGATTGATGGTCGTCGACGATCTTGCGCAGCCGCGCAGGATCGAACACGCCGCACTGAGCCAGTCTTTCGCCCGTCACGACGTCTGCAATGTGATTGCGTAGCGATCCGCGGAACCAGATGTCGATGGGCACGGCAAAGCCCATCTTGGATCGATACAGCACTTCGCGCGGCAGCAGAGGTTCGAGGGATTTCTTCAGCAGATACTTGCCTTCCTGGCCTTTCAGTTTGATCTCCGACGGCAACCGCGCCACCCACTCGACGAACTCGTAGTCCAGGAACGGCGTTCGCACTTCCAGACTGTGCGCCATGCTGGCGCGATCGACCTTCGTCAGGATGTCTCCCGGCAGATAGGTCTTGAAGTCGAGGTATTGAACCAGCGAAAGCGCATCGTCGAACGACTTGTCCTTGACGTATCCATGGAAAACCTCGCGCGCGCGATATCCCTGCAGTTCGCGCTTGAAGCTGTCGCTGAACAGCAGCTCGCGCATCTCCTCGGTCGCATGCGATACGCCGTGCAGATACGCATCGACGGAGTCGCGTGCCAACGCCTGGAACGTGGTCTTGCCCCGGAATATTCTCGGCGCCCAATCGAGCTTCGGATACCAACGTCCGAGCGCGCCGAAGACGCTGCGACGGATGCCAAGCGGTATGCGGCTGCGCAGCCGCTCCTCCATAGCAAAAAGCTTGTAACGACGATAGCCGATGAAATTCTCATCGCCTCCGTCACCAGACAGTGCGACCGTGACGTGCCGTCGCGCGAGTTGGCATACACGATAGGTCGGTATGGCAGAGCTGTCGGCGTAAGGCTCGTCGTAGATATCGACGAGCTGATCCAAGAGGTGGTAGTCGGATGCCTCGACGATCTCGGTCTTGTGGTCCGTCTGCTTCGCAGTCGCGACCATTTGCGCGTACTGCGACTCGTCGTAACGCGGCTCCTTGAATCCGATCGAGCACGTGAGCAGGTTGTCGACGCCGATCTCGCGCATCATGGCGACGACCGCACTCGAGTCGATACCGCCGGACAGGAACGCGCCGAGCGGCACGTCTGAGACGAGGCGCTTGCGCACGCTTTCTTGCAGACGCTCGCGCAGCTCCGCTTCCCATCGGTTGGGATCTCCAGAATTGCGCTGGCCGAACAGCGGCACGTCCCAATAACGCACGGGATCGATCGAGTTTGCCCCGCGACGTATGCTCAAATAGCAGCCTGGCTCGAGCTTCTTGATGTCGAGATAGATGCTTTTCGGATCGGGTACGTAGCCGAACGTGAAGTACTCTTCGATGGCTTGCGGATCCATGCGCCGCGGCACGTCGGGATGTTCGAGCAATGCCTTCAATTCCGAACCGAACACGATGCGCTTGTCGCGAAGCACGCAGTAGTACAGCGGCTTTACGCCCAGTCGATCGCGCGCGATGAACAGATGTTGCTTGCGTGCATCCCAGACGGCAAAGGCGAACATGCCATTGAAGCGGTCGACACACTTCTCGCCCCACTCCTCCCAGGCATGCACGATCACTTCCGTGTCGGAACGCGTGCGGAATGTATGCCCGCGCTGAATGAGATCCCGCTCGATCTCCATGAAGTTGAAGATCTCGCCATTGAACGTGACGACGACCGTGTGATCCTCGTTGTAGAGCGGCTGGCGTCCGCCCTCCAGGTCGATGATCGAGAGCCGTCGATGGCCGAAGCCGACACCTGGCTCGATATGAAAACCGTCGCCGTCCGGGCCTCGGTGAGACAGGCGCGCGTTCATCGCGCGCAGCACCCGTTCCTCGATCGGTCGACGTCCGGTGAGATCTACGATGCCGGTAATGCCGCACATCAGGCCGTTTCCATTGAGAATCCGCAATGAGTTCGGTACAGGTCGCGATACTGCTCGACCATGCGATTCAGCGAGAACAGGCGCTCGCAGCGCTCTCGAGCGGCGGCGCCGTGCGCCTCGCGAAGCCGTTCATCGGCCGCATATCTTTCGATCAGGGCAGCAAGCGCCTGCGAATCCCCGGGCGGTGCAAACGCTCCGGTGACGCCGTCTTCGATCAACTCGAGATTCCCGCCGGTCGCGCTCGCGATGACAGGCAAGCCGCTCGCCATGGCTTCGAGCACCGTGTTCGAGATGCCTTCGCGTTGCGAGCCGAGCACGAAGACGTCGAAAGACCTCATCAACTCGGCTACGTTGTCGCGACTGCCGGCAAGCCATACGGCGTCACCTTCGCCTGCGGCGGCAATCTCTGCCTGTACGGCCCCCATGAGCGGTCCGTCGCCGATCAGAGCGAGGCGTACGTCGCGACCCGCCGCGACGAGCGACTTGCGCGCCTTCAAGAAGGCCTGCACCGTATTGAGAGGATCCTTGATGGCCGATAGTCGCGTCACCGAACCGATCACGACGCTCGAAGACGGAAAGCGATCGGCCGGCAGACACGAACGTCTCGCCGGACTCCTGTCCGGATAAAATCGTTGCGTGTCGACGCCGTTACAGATGTGCCGCACTTTTGCTGCAGGGATTCCCACGCGTTCGACCAGCCATCGTTCGAGATCGCGCGACACGGCGACCACCGATTGAACGAACGGATTCAAAGCACGCCTCAGGAAAATGTACTTGCGATTGACGCCGTCCGGATCGTGCACGTCCCAGCCATGCTCGCCGTGAATGCGTTTCGGAACACCCGCGAGCCACGCAACGAACTGGCAGTCCATCGGACCGATATTGCGCGTGTGCACCACAACGGGCCGCAACAAACGAAGCAGCTTCCAGAGCCTCACGTACGAGGACACGTCCGTTCCCGGCCGCTTCTGGAGCTCGAATACGCGTACATCAGATCGACGAATCCTGGCCTTGAAATCCGATGCTTCGGTGAGCGCGATGATCGCGTGTTCGAACTCGCTTTCAGGCAGATTGTTGACGAGGTTGACCAGGCCGTTCTCCATCCCGCCGTAATCGAGCCTGAACACGATGTGGGCGATCAGCGGCCGGGATGACTTGCCTTTTGCTACCGTCGTTGCCGGTGCGAAAACCGACGAACGCTGTGAGGCCGGCGCCGCAGGTTGCGGCACATCCCGAAGGTCCGACGTTCGATCCTCGGCCGAGCTCATCGCTTCAGGCTGCCAACAATTCCGACAACTCGCCGCCGACATCGAGCGCATCGCGTCCATCGATGAACAGACGGCACCAAAGCTCGAGATTCATCATCGCGAGCAGCAGATCGGTGAAATCTTCCCGACTTTGGTCGTGTGCCTCGATCACCGATTGAACCTCCGGCCACGACAGCACACCGCGCGACTCCACGGTCGACTTGCCGAGCAGCACGCGGCGCAACGGCTCCAACTCGCTCTTCAGCCATGAGCCTATCGGCGCACCGAAGCCTCGCTTGCTACGGTCGAGGATCTCCGGCGGCAAGACGTCGACCAGAGCCCGCTTGAGAAGGTACTTCAGCTCGCCGTTGCGCATCTTGAGCTCGGCGGGAATCTGTGCGGCAAGCTCCACCAGTCGATGATCGAGAAACGGCACGCGGCATTCGATGGACGTCGCCATCGTGATCTTGTCGGTGAGCAAGAGCAGATCTTCCGGGAGCTGTGTCTGCGCATCGATGCGCATCAGGCGCAGCAACGGGTCGTCCGCTGTTTCTGCTTCTGCCAGACGATCGAAGTCGCTTACTCGCTCTGCGCCGTTCACGAGCAGCGTGCTCAATCGATCTCTCGTGCATATCTCGACGAACTCGCGATACTGCTGCGCCCATGGCAGCTCGCTTGCCGCCACGAACCTCTTGGCATATCGCGCCAGATCCATGAATCGACTGCCGCGACCGCTCGGCAGCGCAGCAGCCAACGGACGAATGACCTGCGTTCGCACCCAACGCGGCAACCTTTGATAACGGCGCTGATAATGATCGCCGAGATAACGACGATAGCCGGCGAAGAGCTCGTCTCCGCCGACGCCGGAAAGAATCACTTTCACGCTCTTCGCAGCAAGCTCGGCGACGAGGTACGTCGTAACGATCGCGCTGTCTGAAATCGGCTCTTCGACGTGCCACAGCAGCTTCGGCAGCAACGTCGCCACATTCGGTGAGACGAGAATCTCTCGATGGTTCGTGCGGTAGCGCCGCGCCACGATGTCCGCAAAGGCGAGCTCGTTGAAATAGCTTGCAGCGCCCGGACCGCCGTATCCGATCGAATAGGTGTTGACCGGCGCATCGCTCGATTGCGCCATGAGTGCGACCACCGCGCTCGAATCGATGCCGCCCGACAGGAACGCACCGATGGGCACATCGCTCACCATATGATCCGTCACCGCACGTTGCAGCTCGGTACGAATTGCATCGGTCCATGCGCTTTCGCTCATGTCCCGGCGGACGCGGTCCGGAATCTGCCAATAGCGCTCGACGCGGATGCCGGACGGCTCCCAAATGAGTGCCGATGCGGGCGCGAGCTTCTGCACACCCTTGAAGATGGTCTTGGGCGCAATCGCGTAACCCAACGACAGATAGTCGCGTACCGCGGCGAGGTCCAACTCGCAGCCTCGCGGGGAGACGGCGGTGAGCGACTTCACCTCGGAAGCGAACTGCAACGCACCGTCGAGAACGCGATAGTAGAGCGGCTTTTGACCCATTCGATCGCGCGCCAACACGAGACGCTTGCGACGCTCGTCCCATAGCGCGATCGCGTACATGCCGGACAGCCGTTCCAGGAACCGTACCCCCAGCTCTTCATACAAGTGCAGGACCACTTCGACATCGCTGCCGGTTCGAAACGTGTGGCCCGAGCGCTTGAGCTCGTCGCGCAGCTCGCGGAAGTTGTAGATTTCGCCGTTGCAAACGACCCAGAGCGTCTCGTCCTCGTTCGCGATCGGCTGATGGCCGCCGACCAGATCGATGATCGACAGACGCCGCATCCCCAGGATGACGTCCGGCGTTGCGTGAAAACCTTCGTCGTCGGGTCCACGATGCTCGATCAGAGCCGCCATCCGCCGCACATCATCGAGCGACAGCGGAGGACCGCCCGCGCTCCGGACCATGCCTACTATTCCGCACATATGCGAGCTGACGACTCTAGTTCGGTTGATTGACGGTGCCAGTGGACGTTAGTCGGATCGCTCACGTTCCCACATAAGGGCACCGCCGCCCACGACGCCGATCACGAAATCCTGCCTGTCTACCTTTCACGGCAGATTCCGCACCAGCAGCGGTCCAAGCCGATTCGTCACAGCGAGCGGGAGACGCCGCCACACGGAGACGGCCAGGCGGTACTTCGGATTCGAGGGATTGAGCATCGGCGGTGCGCCGCCGCCGCGCATCCAGTACTGCCAATGCAGTTGATGCGGCTGCGCCCCCCACTGCTTCTTGAAACGATACGTACCGGCATCGACGGTCGACCTTCCGAAATCGAACACCGTGCAATGCTCGGCGCACGCGTACTCGAGCATGCTCCAGTAGAGAAGCATGTTGACGCCAATCGGGTTCGCCTCCCGCAGCGACGAGGCCCACGGAACCTCCAAGCTGTCGCGATGGCGAATGACGAACGACGCTGCGACTGGCGAGCCATTCAGGCGAACTGCAAACAACTTCGCCTTCGGACCCAACGCCTCGAGAATGGTCGCGAAGAAGGCACGCGAATAAACGGGCGTCCCGAGATCGCGCATGTTGCGTGAGAAAACGGCGTAGAAGTCATCGAGCAGCTCCGCACCGCCGCTCACCGCGACTGCGCCCTCTCGAATCGGGCGCTTGATCTGCGATCTCACTTTCGCCCCGAGCCGCTTGCTCAGCGCCTCCGCCGAATCCGGCAACTCCAGGAGCATGGCTACCTTGTCGGTTCTAGTCGGCCAGTCCGCCATAACGGGAGCGGTACATCTCAACTCGAGATGGGACACGCCAAGCGACTCCGCGCATCGCGCAGCGGCCTCGTTGAGCGCCTGCGCGATCGCCGAACTGTCGGCGGCCGGACCACCGTAGTTGAAGTACGGCATCGAGACCATGAAATCGCCGAACAACAGGCTGCGCAGCCGCACTGCAGGCAATACACCGCAGATCCGGCCATCGCCGCCGCGCGCCACGAAGTAGTGGCTCTCGTGGCCGAACAGATCGCGAATCAGCTTGCGCCAGAGATAGAAGTGATAAATCGAGGCCTGTGGACAGCGGTTGACGTACGCGTCCCACTCCGCGGCGACCTCATCGCCAATTCGTTCGATCGATATCGGCGATTGTGTCGGCGGAAAATGCGGAGATGTCGTGATTTGAGCGTGAGCCGGGTTCACACCGAGCTCCCCGCCAACGCGCGATCCAGCACCGGTGAATACTCGGCCGCCGATGCGCTAAGAAACACATCTTCCATCGCAGCCCAGCGGAAATCGTCGAGCAGCGCTTCGAGTCGTCGCTCCGTCCGATGCAAGTTGGTGTAGTGCCGGAAACGCGAGCGCCACGGTGCATCGACACGAGGCTGGTCGGGATCGATCTCCCATGGATGAAGGTAGAAGACGGCCGGCAGGCCCTCTGCGTTCGTCCGCCGCAGTGCCCAGCGGAACACCGAGTACGGCAATAGCCGGAAGTAGCCGCCGCCTGCGCATGGGAGCTCCTGGCCGAGAATCCTCGTCGTCGTGAGCGGTACTTCGATGAGGCGTCCGGAGGCCACGCGATAAGGCTTGCGCGACGTACCGGGCATGCCGTAGAGATCGTGCCTTACCGGGAACACGCTCGAGTCGTATTCGAATCCCAGCTCCTCGAGGATATCGAGCGCCCAAAGCGAACTCGACGTGATCGAGTACGTCGCAGCACGATAGCCGCGCACCTTCGTGCCTGTTAGATCCTCGAGCAGATTCTTCGACCGCCGCGTCTCCTCGCGAAAGATCTCAGGAGTCTGTTTGTACACGAGCTCGTGCGTGAGCCCGTGACATGCGATCTCATGTCCCGCGCGATGCAGTTCGCGAATAAGATCAGGATGCCGCTCCGCAACCCAGCCGAGGACGAAGAACGTCACTCTTACGCCGCGACGAGCGAACAAATCCAGCAGCCGACGCGTGTTGCGCTCGACCCGCGACTCCATGCGCGGCCAATCGTCGCGTTTGAGCGAGCCTGAGAACGCTGTCACGTGGAAGTGCTCTTCCACGTCCACGGTCATCGCATTGGTGATCGCCGCTCGCTGACTCATATCGTCACCTACGGCGCGTATATGCCAGGCCAAGATAGGCCCGATTCTCGTCGAACTCGCGCACTCCGCCATCGCTCGATCCTTCGAAGTGCTCCAGGCGCAACCGCACTGACAAGCTTGGACCCACGAGCCAGCTAAGGCCAACGCCGACATGCCACTCGTCGAACGAGAAGTTCTCGTTGACCAGCTCTTCCTTCGTATAGCTGGCCGTGAGCGAGCCGTCCAAGCGGGGCGTCAGGTGTCTCGACAGCCGCAATGCAGCTCCATATAGATCGCGATCGTCGAGAGTTTCCACCTCGTGACTTTCCGATCGAGCGCTCAGAGTTACCGAGAAAGAGCTCCGTACCCGATCCGTCGTCCATGTGAGATACGCATAGTCCATCTGATACGCATCGCGCGTCGCGATTGCATCACCCGTTCCGGGATCGACGCCCGTGATCTCCTGAACTCGGCGAAAGCCCAATCCTGTCGTCACGAATTCGGTACCCACGTTCAGGCCGATACGCGAGCGAGCTGCAACAGATTGGGAAAGCTCAAGGCGTGCCAGCACACCACCAGACGAGTTCGTACCGTCGTCGACCTGGTTATAGCCGCCGTCGAGCACAAAGCTAGACCGCTCGTTGACAGTCGACCAACGCAGAAAAGCCTGATCGATGCGATAGTCCTGGATGAGCTCGTCATCGTAATCGACGTCGGACGAGGAGCCGTTCAACGAAATGCTCGTGAACGTCGACAACTGCCGGATCAGCGCCAGTGATCCCGTGAGCATGGTCGAATCTGTGCTCTCGCCCTCGTAATAGGTGTCGGAATAGCGACCCGACACTTGCACGAACGTGCGTTGACCGAGTGGCAACGTCACATCCGGACCGGTCGAGAAGTAGTTGATGTCCCGCCTGTTGTCGGGGTTGTCTACGAGGCGCCTGTCGTTGGAGATCTGCCCGAAGTTGTCGGTGACAACCCATGTAAACCGCTCTGGTATGAGCGTGAACAGGACTGCACCTCTCACGCCGCCGACGATTTCGCTATCGAATGCGCTGTCGAAGTATTCGCGGTACTCGAGCCGTCCGGTGATATCCGCATCGAGTCGTCGCCGAACCGTGGCCAAACCAAAAGCGATCGTTCCCGTGCCCACGGTTTCGGACTGCTCATCCTCGGATGCGCGGCCAACGTTGTCCGTGTACTCCGCACCGGCCTCGACTGTCCAGAAAGTTTCGGTCGTCCGCGGCACGCCTTGGGCAACAGCCAACGCCGGCAAAGCGCTCGCCGTTACGGAAACCGCGAGCACTCGAATCATTCGTGAACACATTGAACCGCCCCCTGCTCCTGGCTGAAGCGCTCAGGCGCCGATGGCTTGAACGGATTGTGCTTCGTTGTCGGCTGCGAACCCGTAGTCCTTGTAGGGGCGATAGCCGTAGCGATAGCCGTAGTAATAACCGATCGGACCGGACAACTCCGCCTGATTCAACACCAACCAGATCTTCTTGTCCTCGCCGATGGCCGCCAATGCTTCGTCCACGGCGTGCTGCGGGGTCACGCCTGCTTTCACGACGAGCACGATTTGACCCACGAGCGTAGTCAGCACGCGCGACTCGCTCGTCAGCAAGATCGGCAGAGAGTCGAACAGCACGATACAGCGCGGTTGAACGGTCGCAAGCTGCGCCGCGACTTCAGCCATTCTGGCGCTCGCAAGCAACTCGGTTGCGGTATCCGAAGGCGTTCCCGCCGGAAGAATGCTCAGCCCGGGAATGTCTGTCGGCAGAATGACCGATCTCACATCGAGATCGGGATTGCTCAGCACGTCGAGCAGCCCTGGCTCCATGTCCACGCCGAACAGCTTACTCACATGCGGCTTGATGACATCGCCGTCCACCAGGATCACGGAATGATCCTTCTCGCGCGCGATGCTGAATGCGAGATTGATACCCGTAAAGGTCTTGCCATCCCCCGGTACGGCACTCGCAATCATGATGAGTTGCGGCAGCGATCCGTCTGGGACGTCGCTATTGAATGCAGCTTTGATCAAAGGCCGTTTGATGGCGCGATATTGATCCGCAATTTCCCGCTCCTGGTCGGGCGGCGGCAACAAACCGGATGCACGCAGCGCGTCTCGATCCACTTTGACGACGCGATTCGGATCGACCACCACAGGCTTGGGCGGCTCCGGCGTCACATGCTGTGCAACGTGAGCTACCGAAACAACGCGGCCGATTGGGGCCGGAGGGACCTGCAGTCCCTCTTTCCGAGCGCGGTCGCTCGCCTGCATCTTCTGAAGCGCTTTTTCTACGAGACTCACGCTGACCTCACGCGGGACCCAAAATACGCTGTGCGAAACGCATCAGGGGCTCGTTAGCAACGACGAAAAATAGGCACGCCAGAACCAACAGTGCGGCTGCACCCGAGAACCCAAGAAGATTCCTTCGAGCAGCAGCTTTTTGTCCCGGCAGCCAGGTGCGGCTGACAGCGCCCAAGACCGGCAGCCCCGTTCGTTCAGCAAGAACCCGGACGTTCTGATAAACCGGACGCAACTGATCGAGCAGGAACATCAATCCGCCGGCAACCGCGAGACCCGCCATCAAAACCATCACGAACAGGATCGGCCGATTTGGCGCAACCGGTTGAAGTCCGACGACAGGGGGATCGATGACCTGGAATTTCACGACTCCTTGTTTTTCGGCGCTCTCGGACAACTTGGCCGTCTCTCGTCGTTCAACGAGCTCTAGGTAACGCGATCTCGTGATTTCATAGTCGCGGTTCAATCTGGCGAGCTCTGCTTCGACTTCCGGCACGGTATCGACGAGCCGCTGCAATTCGCTCACACGCGCATTGCGCTGCGCTAGATCCTGCCGCAACTCAGCGAGTTGCACCTCTGTGCGCTTGATCTCGGACTGGATCGCCTGATAGACAGGATTACTCTTGAGTGACGATGCCATGCTCCCGGTGGCGCGCTGTCCGCTCGAAATCCTTGCAAGTTCTTCCTGCTGGCGAGCTCTCATCTCGTCGATCGTGGCGCGCAACGCGACGACTTCAGGATGCTTCTCCGTGTACCGGAGCAACATCTCTTGCAGTCTCGTCTCCATTTCCTGGATGCGGTACGTCAGATCGCCGACCTCCCCGTCTGCGGGCGCCACCGGCGCACCGAATCCGAACAGGAACGGATCCTCGCCAGAAAGCTGCCGTTGCAACTCCGCGCGGCGACTTTCAGCAAGACTCAAGGCTCTTCGCACTTCCCCAACGCCTTCCATTTCGGCCTGCAAGCGCGCGAAATAGTCGCCGCGCTGGCCCGGCATCAAGCCGACGTTGCGCTTCTTGAATTCCGCGAGCCGATTCTCAGCCTCGGTCAGACGCAGCTCGAGCTGTGCGATCTCATCGTCGAGAAACCGTTGCGCCGATTCTTGTCCGGTGCGCTTCGTGCCCAGCGTTTCTTCGACGAAGGTGTTCAACAACGTTTCGACGACAGCAAGCGCTTTGTCGCGGCGAACGTCTTGGAAAGTGATGCTGTACAAGCCGTCTGTCGAGGGCCTGCTTCGCGAGCGCGTTTCAGTCGCAACTTGGATGCGCTCTTGTAGAGAGTTGAGTAGTGCCTCGCGCTGTTCCGGCGTTGTCGCCCGGAGATCTAGATCCGTCTTTCGAGCCACAGTCTCGAGCGTCGGCCGGCTCAGCAGCGCCTGGCGCACGACAGACAATTCGGATTCGACGTTCGGATCGAGCGCCAGTCCGCGCAGCAACGGCCCGAGAACAGTCTGCGAGTCGACATAGACCCGCGCCTTCGCCTCGTAGACGTTCGGAATGGTGAATACATAAGCCCAGCCGGCAATACAGATCGCCCAGGCCGCAGCGAGCCCGATCCAGCGGAAGCGCCAACTCCCCCGGATGATGTCCAGGATCCTAACGATCTGTTCTTGCACGTCAGCTGGTCTCTGTTGCACGGCGCCTTAGAAGAAGGATTCAGGAACAATCAACACATCTCCCGGGAGCATGGGGACGTTCTCTGAAATCTTACCTTTACGGACGAGTGCCTCGAGACGGACTTTGATCTCAGTTGTCTTACCCGACTCGTCCTTGCGAACGATTTTGGCACGGTTGCCCGCCGCAAATTCGGTAAGACCTCCCACTGCGAGCACGACGTCGAGCGCCGTGAGCCCCTCCCGGTAGGGTACGGACTGGGGACTGGCAACGGCTCCGATGACCTTGACTTGACTAAACGTGCTGACGGGGTTCGTGACGATTATGTTGACTTGCGGACTGCGGATGTACTCGGACAGGACTTTTTCGATGTCCCGGGCAAGCTGCGACGAGGTCTTGCCCACCGCGACCATATCCTCGACCAACGGCGTCGAGATCTTTCCGTCCGGACGGACAGGCACGGTCACGGACAGCTCCGGATTGCGCCAAACGAACACCTGGATCGTGTCTCCGGGGCCGATGATGTACTGCGGGTCTGTCGTCCCTTGGGTTGCCTCGGGCGCTCCCGGCGCGGATGAGCCGTCTTGGGCAATGGCAACAGCCGCCGCCAACCAAAGAACGGCCGCGGCAAGAACGAAAGCCGCCAAAGAAGGCAGCTTCGCGGCTCGAGCAATCGTCGATGTTGGACGCTTCATCGTCTGTATTTCCGGCTCAGCTCTTGGCAGAAATGGAACGCAGGAGCTGCTCTGCCGGCGCACGCCACGGAGACGCCTCGCTCGATTGCAACGCCTGCTTCAGCAGCTCGGTCGCACGCGCATTATTCCCCGATTTCGCGTACGCCACGGCTGCGTGGTATTGGATCTCGGGGTTTCCGGGCGCGCTTGCCAGCGCTCTTTCTAACACGTCCAGCCCTTCTGGCACCTTGTCCATCTGGACTAGGATCCAGCCATAGGTGTCCGCAATCTCAGGGAAATGTGGCGCGGCTTCGTACGCGCGCTTGGCCAATTCCAGCGCCCGGCCGTCACCCTTCTCGTGCAGGGCCCAGGCCAGGTTGTTCATCATCGCTGGGCTGATGCGCCCGGCTGCAAGCAATTGCTCGTATTCTTTGATCGCGCGTTCGCGCTCGCCCATGGCCTCGTAGTGCGTGGCGAGTACGCTGCGCACGTTCGCATCGCCCGGCGCTCTCTCGAGCCACCGTTGCAGCTCGCTTGCTGCGCCCGCCGGATCGACGGCTCGCTTGACGTTGAAGATCTTGAGCGCGAGCCCGCCGTTCGGTTGCAACTTTTGAGCTGCCTGATACGCAGCGATTGCCTGGTTACGGTCGCCGGCGAGCGCGTAAAGATCCCCTTCGAGCACGTGTAGCTCCACTGGCGAGGCATCCTTGGCGAGCTTCTTGGCGCGTTCCAATGCGCGCGCCACTTGCCCATCACGCGCCTCGTACGTGACCAGCAGCTGATTCGCCTCGCGCCAGTCCGGCCGCGACCGGAGAGCGTTCTCGAGCACATTGCGCGCCTCTTTGAGCTGCCCGAGCTCGGCATGCAACTGTGCCGACGCGAGAATTGCGTCGGACCAGCCGGCAGCGGTCGCCTCGCGGAAACGAACGAACGCTTCGTCCGTGAACCCGGCACGAGCGAGAATCCTCCCCGTGGCTGTTAGTGCGGCGCTGCGGTTCTGCGCCACTTCCAGGGCCTGATCGAGCAGGCTTCGTGCGCGGGCGGCATCGCCTTCGAGGAAGGCCAATTGCGCAAGACGCAAACGAGCTTCAACGGCCGCAGGATCGGCCGAGATCGTCTCTTCCAACTGCTTTCTTGCATTCGCCCGCTCACCCTTGCGCCAAGCGATCTCCGCGAGCGCTAACCGCGCAGGCTCATGCTTCGCGTCCAACTTCACGATTTCGAGGAGCTGTTGCTCCGCGCCGGCCAGGTTGCCCACCTGCGCTTCGAGTCTCGCCAAGGTGAATCGCGGCGGCACAGCTTGGGGATCCAGCTGGATCGCTTTGTCGAGCACCCGACGTGCTTCTGCACGGTCGCCGCTCCGCGCAAGATAGTCGCCTGCGAGCGCCGCGAGCACAGGATCCGAATCGTGTCGGGCAACCAGCTCTTTGACCTCGCGGCGACCTTGATCGACCGGCTTGCCCGAGATTGTCGCCAGCACCTGCAGTGCCTTTGCCCGAGAATCCAAGGCAGCATCGAACGAACCATCCTCGAGCAGCTTGCTGGCCTTGTCCGGCATGCCGGCTCCGATGTAGGCACTCGCAAGTTCCAACCGCCGGACTTGATTTTCCGGATTCGCTTCGAAGCTTCGCTCGAGATGCTCCAGGCCGCGGACAGCATCTCCTCGGCGCATGAGCGCGGTACCCATCAACCAAGCGATATCTGCATCCGATTGAGCGTCCACTCCACCGGCGGATAACACTCGCCGCGCTTCTTCGGGACGATCGCGACGCAGATGCACTTGCGCGAGGAGCTTGCGCGCAGCGACGTTCTCCGGATTCCTCGCCAGCACTCGTGTCAGCACATCGTTCGCTTGTTCAGTGGAACCTTGCGCGAGATGCGCGGCGGCCAAAAGGATCTGTGCCTGAGTGTGATTCGGCTGCTCCGCCAGGATGCGCTGGCACTCGCTCACGGCCACGGAGTATTCGCTCTTCAACATCGCAATGCGCGCGCGCAGGTAATGAGCGATCAGCGAGTTCCCTCCCCAGCGAGTCACGCCGCCCAGAGCGCGCTCTGCTGACTCGATGTCGTTCAATGCAAGGTTCGCCTCCGTCCGCGCTGTGGCAATCACCAACTGTTCCTGTGCCGGCAGCCGCTGACCCGTCTGCTGCGCCTGAGTCAAGGCATCGCGGGCCTCCTCAAAGCGTCCGCGGTCCATGAACACGAGACCGCGTAGCATGAACGCCCGCGCTCGATAGTCCGGATCCGGACCGATACGTTCCGCCAATTCAAGCGCCGCATCGCCTTCGCCTTTGCCGACAGCCAGACGCGCCAATTCGTACGAAGCTTCCGGATCCCCGGGAGCGGCTCGCAATGCACCGTGAAGCTTTTGCTCGGCCGCCTCGAGATCGCCACGAGCGGATGCAATCTTGCTTTCGAGCACGAGGCGATGGGCCTCGGGCAATTCGATCTCCTCCAAGAGTTTCTCGAGATCATCGAAACGGCCTTGCGCAACCAGCAGCCGCGTCTGCAGTAAGCTGACCTCTTCACCTGAGGCGCCTCCCGCAAGCGCACGCTCCAGCTCCTTCTGTGCCGAATCGAGGTCGCCGAGCCACAAATTCAGATCCGCAAGCGCCAGACGTGCATCGACATGTTCCGGATCGCGCTGCAACGCCTTCTTGAGCTCAGCCATAGCGGGCCGGAACTCGCCTTGCGCGAGATACTCGTGTGCGCGATTCACGCGAGTATCGGCACTGACGAACGCGTCGCAGCCACCGAGCAGGACGATGGAGCAAAGCGTCGCGAATGCAGCCAGTCGCCGCAACCGAGCGTCCTTCGAACGAGCCATTGTCAGACCGAGATCTCTCATGGGAGCCATCCGCTGAGATGTCATAGTTTCTTGGGAATCGTGTCGACGAGCACTTGCGTGCTGCTCGCCCAGAACGCTTCGAGACGTTGCCTTGCGACATCGCAATCTGGAACGCAGGCGCTTGCTGTTGCGAGCGTTCCCGCCGGAACCGGCCGCACTACCGCGTTCACACCGTAGAAGATCTGCGCGATTGCAGGATGCTCGGTCACATGCCCGCCGACGACATAAGCCTGCGCAACCACCCAACGTGAACCGCTCGCATCCGAGACGACTTCGGACGGCGGTACGGCCTTACCGCGTGGATAACGCCTGATGAGCGTCCAGTGCTTCGCGGGCGCGATAGAGTTCGAGTGGTAGATCAGTTCCCGTCCGGGCGACTGCACGCCGAAGACATTCAAATAGACTTCCACGCGTTGGCCGTCGCCACTGTAGCTTGCACGTCGCTCGTCTGCCGCGTACGCATACTCGGGAGTCCAAGCGGGATCGGCAGGAAGCGGACCTTGCCAATCGCCAGTCATGACCGGCAGCGCGTGCAGCGAAGGTCGTACGTCTTGGCCTCTCGTCGGCAATGCCCACGCGAACACCGGTAACGCCAAGAGAATCGCAGAAGCAATCCATGATTTGCCCCCCACGCGAGCGTTCGAGTCGGGGGTGACTCTTCCAGCCGTCGACGCCTTTCGACCGAGCCAGCGCGCTGCGACAACGATCGCAATCAACAACGGCGCGAACATCACGTAGCCGAGCGACCTGTGCTCGACTGCCACGAAATAGTGCTGCATGTTCGTCACGTGCCCGGCGTAGATGACGATGATCACGCGCAACCAATTGGTCACGAGTGCCGCCGCGACAGCAATGGCGATCAAGGCAATGAACTTGCGGCCGCGAACCGGCTGCAAGGCGCCCGCCAAAGACGCAAACGCAAGTGCGGTGATGAAGTAGCGAGCGCCGCTACAGCCTTCGACGATGCTGAACTGACCCGCGGGAATCTCCACATGATGTCCCTCCACTTGCGTCGGCACGCCCATGAATCCGAGCACCCCCTCGGCCACGTGCGTGGTCAGCGTCTGCAATAGAGGAATCGCGTGGTCCCAGATCGGAATGGCGAAGTACAAATAGGCGATGGGCGGGATGGCGTGGCGTAACGCATTCCAACCGATGGCAGCCCAGATCGCGAACAGCACAATGATCGGAAAGAGAAGCTGCTGCATGAGCTCGCTGTTCGCCCGATAGGCAACGAGCCAGCACGCGACGACAGCTAGCGTACCGGTAAGCGCCAAGGGCGCCGGCTTGACCTCAGCGGCATCGATCGCCTGACACGATCGCCATAGCCACACGAGCGAAACCAGCACAATGATGAAGCCATGCTGATAGTCGCTCCTGGTCGCCCAGATGCGCGCGAGCGCGGCTAAGCTCGGCCAAAACGCCAATACGCCGAGTGCGATCAGAATCCAAAGGACGCGGCTAGGTGCCGGTGTCCTCCATGCCGACCGGTTCGACATTGTTGGGGTTACAACAGCCATTGGCGCGAAGTATCCAGCGAGGAGCACACGGCCAGTCGTTTCATGGCCCGCGCGGCTACGCTATTTCGAACCGTCGGAGCTACGCAAGCCATAGCGCTCCATCAGATCGTAGAGCGTGGGTCGCGTCAGACCGAGCAGTTCCGCAGCCCGCGAGATGTTGTTGTCCACGATCGCGAGCACCTGCATGATCACTTGCCGTTCGGCCCGCGCTCGTACTTCTCGCAAATTGAAAATGGAGTTGCCGTTGCCTGCTTCGGCAAGGCCCAGATCCTCGGCGGTGATTAGCGGTCCTTCCGCCATGACGAGTGCGGTCTTGATCTTGTTCTCGAGCTCGCGAACGTTACCCGGCCAGGAGTAAGCCTCCATGGCCGCGATCGCTCCTTCGGTGAATCCGCGACGGTGACGTCCCTGACCGGCGAACTTCCGAAGCATCGCATGCGCCAGAACCGTTGCCGCTCCGCGACGATCCCTCAATGGCGGTACCTGAATCGTCACCTCGCCGATACGGAAGTACAGGTCCTGGCGGAACGTTTGCTCGGCAATCATTGCCTGGAGGTCACGGTTCGTGGCGCAGACGATGCGAACGTCCACAGGAATTTCTTGACGTCCTCCGACACGCTCGATCGTTCGGTTTTGGAGGAACCGCAACAGTTTCGCCTGCAGCGCAAGGGGCATGTCACCGATCTCGTCGAGGAACAGTGTGCCTCCGCTCGCGAGCTCGACTTTGCCGATCGTCTGTTTGACGGCTCCGGTAAATGCGCCCTTCTCGTGGCCGAACAACTCGCTTTCCAGCAGCTGCTCAGGAATGGCAGCGCAATTGATGGCGATGAACCGTCCGTTGCGGCGCTGGCTTTGCGCGTGCAAGGCGCGCGCGATCAGCTCCTTACCTGTGCCGCTCTCGCCCAAGATGAGCACCGACACATCCGTGGGCGCGACCTTCTCGACCATACGACAGACTCGAAGCATCGCATCGTCGGTCGCGATGAGCCCTTCGAGAGGCGTATTGAATTGAGTCTCGCGGAGCTGGCGAACCTGCTCCTCGAGATTATGGATATGGAACGCGCGGCTTACGATCAGACGCAGCACGTCCGTGTCGACCGGCTTCTGATAGAAATCGTACGCACCGATGGAGACGGCCTTGAGCGCGCTGTCCTGATCGCCGTTGCCGGTGACCACGATGACCTTGGTCTGAGGGGCCAGCGCCAGGATCTCCTTCAGGGTCGCCATGCCCTCCTCTACGCCGTCCGGATCGGGCGGCAAGCCGAGATCCTGCAGCACGACGGCCGGTTCGAAACGTCGCAGTTGGGCAAGCGCTTCCGCGCGCGTGGAAGCGACGAGCACCTCGTACTTATCGAAACACCACTTGAGCTGCTTTTGGAGTCCCAAGTCGTCTTCGACGACGAGCAGTCTCGGTTTGTCTTCGGTCACCTGGTCATCCCCGTTATGTCGTTCATTCGGTCAGTTCGGAGGCGATGGGACTGCGCTCCGCTTCCGATGTCCTTGCGCGCGGGAGAGTAAAGGAAAACGTCGTCCCGCACTGTGGCGCACTGCGCACCTCGACCTTTCCGCCCAAAGAACGCACGTACTCGCGGGCCTGATAGGCGCCGATCCCCATGCCCTTCGAGCCCTTAGTACTATCGAACGGTCGAAACAACCGGTCGCGCACGAAGCCCGGGTCCATACCTGCACCGGTATCGGTCACGGAAAGTACGACCGTATCGTCTGTCGAAGACACTTCGAGCGTGATGGACCCGGCCTCGTCCGTCGCATCTTGTGCGTTGCGAATGATGTGCTCGATGACGGCCGTCATCCGCTCCGGATTTGCGCGGATAGGCGCAACGCCGCTTGCATGCACGACGGGATGTGGAAGCCGGTTTCGGCAACGACCCGCGGCCTCGCGGGCAAGCTGCACAATATCCGTGATGACGAGTCGATCCATCGCATCGCGCGAGCGCAACTGCTCGATGAGCTTCGACATACGGTCTGCGGCATTCCCGATCGTTGCGATGGCATCCTCGATGAACTCGGGATTGTCCTTGTGCCGCGCGTAGTTCTCCACGATCAGCTTGAGCTGCGCGACGGAGTTCTTGAGGTCGTGCATCATGAAGGCTGTGAGCCGATTGTAGGCCTCGAACTGACGGCTCTCCGCCAATTTTCGGCTGGCATCATCCTGCGCGATTTGGATCGCGACGTGCCGGCCCACCGTTTTCAATAGATCCCGATCCTCGTAGGTGGGCTTGAACGGAGGCGGTGGCTCGAACAGACAAAGGAATCCGACGACGTCTTCGCGCTGCAGTAACGGCGAGATGATTCGCAGGTCTGCGATCGAGAGCAGCCAATCGGGAAGCACGATGTTGCCGTACATATCCGGAAACGAACGCAGCTCCTTGAGGTCGATGATCCACCTCGTCCGCTCGAGGAACTGTGCGAGATCATCGCCGGGGGCGACATTACCGAGGTTCGGAAACGTTTCCACGCGCATTGGCCACGCCGCTGCAGGGACGAACGCGTTGTCATCCTCCCTGCGAAGGAACAGCACGCCTCCCGGACTCGAGAAAATCTGCGCGATCGCCTGAATCGCGGTTCTCCTGATGTCCTGTTCCTCGGACGACGACAGCGTCTGGATGAAGCGCAGCCACTCGACGCGATAGTCGTATTTGTTTCTGTAGAAGTGCTTGCTGAGGAACACCGCCGCGTGGCGCCGCAGAGAACCCGAGGCCAGCAGTCCAACGAGCGCGACCGCAGCTCCTGCAAAAAAGGCGAGCTGTCCCACACGCCCCCAGTTACCGCCGAAATGCCGTACGTAGTAGCCGCCGAGCGCCATCAAGAACAAGTAGGCACCGACGACGAAGAACGTCGCGGAATAGAAAACGACTTGGCGCGATACGAACACATCGAGCGACCAGTCGCGGCTGCGCTGCGCGGAAATCGCGATGAACGGTGCAGCCAGCGCAACGATCAGGCCTCGCGCGCTCCACGCTTCCAGCGACAGACTGCTGAACAGCTCCGCCTGCGAGTAAAGAAACATGTCGTAGACGAAGATGCTGCCGAGTCCGATCGCGAAATGCCGTATGCCCTCGCGCCCTGCGTGCGTCGAGTTGCGATACAGTTGTTCGATCAATACGAGGCCGGCAAAACACAACGCAAGCTGGGCCCGAGACAGCAGCTTCATCGGCTCGATATACGAGATCCCGAGCTGCTCGAGCACCACATAGACAGGCAGCGCAAGCCAGACGACCCCGCAAAGTGCGGCAGCGCCGATCTTCCATGTTCGATTCACCGTTGCGCCCGTAATGCCGATGAGCGCGCCTATCCAAGCCGTATCTTGCAGCGCCTCAGTCAGGTAGATGAGAGCCGTCGAGAACGTTTCGCGCCTGGACTGGAAGGCGAGCACCGTCGCCCAACACGCGGTAGCCGCGGATGCGACGATCAGACCCGCGCCGCGCGCTGCCCGGCCGCGCCAACTTACGAACATGAGAACCGTCAGGACCGCAAAGGCGAGCGCGGCCAGACCGTAGCCGATTGCGCCAAACGTGCCGAGGCTAGCGAGATTCACCGTCGCACCCGCTCTGTTGCTCCTGAGTTGTTTCGCGATAGGGAAGCAAGCGGCGGACGGTCCCGCACCCACCCTTCACTATCGAGCGCCTTTGCGCCAGACGATCACTTCGACGGTCTGAACGAGTATGGCCAGGTAGAACAGTAGACTGTGATTCTTCACATAATATAGATCGTATTGCAGTTTTTCGGCGGCGTCTTGTTCCGAGGAGCCGTACGGATAGCAGAGTTGGGCCCACCCGGTGATACCTGGCTTGATGGAATGACGCTCTCGGTAGAAAGGAATCCGCTGGCTGAGCTGCTCGACGAACTCGGGTCGTTCGGGCCGGGGACCGACGAAGCTCATTTCCCCTCTCAGCACATTGATGATCTGGGGCAACTCGTCGATGCGGGTCATGCGAATGAAAGCCCCGACACGCGTCACCCGTGAATCGTTCTTCTGCGCCCATTGCGGCTTGCCGTCACGCTCGGCGTCCTCGCGCATGCTGCGGAACTTGAGCAGGCGGAAAGGCCGGCCGGATTGGCCGACACGCACTTGCCGATAGAAGATGCTGGCGCGCGGACCCTCGGTCACTTTGATGGCAATCGCCGTCAGCAGCATGATCGGCGAGGCCAACAACAGCAACGTCAAGCTCACGATGATGTCGAAAGCGCGCTCGAGCGACGTATGGATCCGCCCTTGCCGGAAGCCCTCCGAAAAGATGATCCAGCTCGGATTCAACACATCGAGGTGCACCTTGCCGGTCTCGCGTTCGAGGAACGTGACGAGATCGGTCACTTCGACGCCTTCCAATCGGCATTCGAGCAACTGATCCATTGGAAACTTACGCCGGCGATCGTCCATCGCGACGACGATTTCGTCGATGCGATTCGCCTGGCAGTAATCCAAGAGATCGGTCGAGCCAGGAATACAAGCATCCTGTGGCACTGCCAACTCATCGCCGTCCGCCGCGACGTAGCCGACGACGACGAAACCGCGACGATCAGCACGCCGGCGAAGCCGCGCAATGCTGCTCGCCCGCTTTCCGCAACCGTAGACGAGCACTCGGCGCTTGAAGATCTCCTCATCGACGATCTTGTCGAACACCAGCCTGACGACGGCGGCACCGCAGAACGCGAACGATGCGGCGAGCAGCAAGGAACGACGATCGATGTTCAGCTCGGGGATCGAATAGGCGAGCACCGCGATGAAGATTGCGCCGCCGAGCACGCTTGCCGCGACGCGAGCGATGAGACCCGCCAACCGAGAACGCTGCCGTGAGCTGTAGAGGCCCATGGCGGTCATGCTGACGAACATGACACCCGCAAACAGCAAGGACCTGACGACCAGATCGCGGTTGAGCCCGCTATCGATCTCGAGCGGCGCCGTGCCGAACGATGAGACCCCGTAGAGCGCCGCGAAGAAAACGCCGGCCTCCACCACTGCCAGGAGCGCAAATGGTAGCTGCCAATAGTGCTGAAAGATCCGAATTGCCACTTGTAGCCTTTATTCGATGCGAACTCCCCGTTGGGGACGCGCCCTCGGCGCTCCCCTAGTTACGTCGTGAAGGCGCATGGGAACTCTGCTTGCCCACCGATGACAAGCGTCCGTAAGTCTAGTGGCATCGGCAGGTGCAACTTAGTGAAGAAGCTCACAACGGAGGGGAGTGATTCCCTTCTCGTGCCACGAGCGCGCTCGAGAGCCTGCAGCAGGGTTATGTCATTTGTATGGGGCTCTTGGTACCTTTCTTCGTTTTCCGACCAGCGACAGATTACCCGACATGACCGATCATTCCGCATGGACGATTCTCGTGACCGGGGGCGCCGGATTCATTGGCTCTGCGCTCATACGCTTTTTGATCCGAGAAACCGACGCGTTCGTCGTCAACGTCGACAAGCTGACGTACGCAGGGAATCTCGAGTCGCTTGCGCCCATCGCCGGCTCGCCGCGCTACGCCTTCGAGCGCGTGGATATTTGCGACCGCCAAGCCTTGCACCGGGTGTTCCAACGCTATTCGCCATCCGCTGTGATGCACCTTGCTGCGGAAAGCCATGTCGACCGGTCGATCGATGCACCGGACGATTTTCTGCAAACGAATCTCATCGGAACGTTCCATCTGCTTGAAGCATCGCTAGCGTACTGGCGCGAGCTAACCCCCGATCTAGCGACGCGTTTCCGGTTCCTGCACGTGTCCACGGACGAGGTCTACGGTGACTTGGGGGACTCAGGCGGCCTTTTCACAGAGACGACGCGCTATGCACCAAGCTCGCCGTACGCCGCGACGAAGGCGGGCTCGGATCACCTTGTCCGCGCGTGGGGCCGCACGTTCGGGTTACCGATCCTCGTTACGAACTGCTCGAACAACTATGGGCCGTACCAATTCCCCGAAAAACTCATCCCGCACATGGTCCTGAACGCGCTAGCGCACAAGCCGCTACCGGTGTACGGAGACGGCCGACAGATTCGCGACTGGCTGTATGTGGATGACCATGCACGCGCGCTCTGGACGGTTCTACGCCAGGGCAAGGTCGGCGAGACTTACAACATCGGCGGACACAACGAGCAGCGCAACATCGACGTCGTCAAAACGATCTGCGCGACGCTCGCCAAGCTGAGACCCTCGGCGGCACCTGCAGGCGGGTTCGAGAGCCTGATCACGTTCGTTGCCGATCGGCCTGGACACGACACTCGATACGCGATCGACGCATCCAAGATCGCCCGCGAGCTTGGTTGGCGTCCGCAAGAGACCTTCGCAACCGGAATCGAGAAAACCGTCCGTTGGTACTTGGACAACGAGACATGGTGGCGACGTGTACTCGATGGAAGCTACCGACTCGAGCGCATCGGCACAGCGGGAGTTGCCAAATGAACCGCAAAGGCATCATTTTGGCGGGCGGCTCGGGAACGCGGCTGCATCCGATCACCCTCGGCGTTTGCAAGCAGCTGCTCCCCGTCTACGACAAGCCGCTCATCTACTACCCCCTGACGACTTTGATGCTCGCGGGGATTCGCGAAGTACTCATCATTTCGACGCCGCAGGATACGCCCCGCTTCGAGCAAATCCTGGGCGACGGCAGCCACTGGGGGATGAACTTCAGCTACACCGTGCAACCGTCGCCCGACGGATTGGCACAAGCCTTCATCCTTGGGGAATCCTTCATCGCGGGTTCGCCCAGCGCGCTCATCCTTGGCGACAACCTGTTCTTCGGTAGCGGATTGAGTGGACAGCTCCAAGCAGCAGCTGCGTGCGAAGAAGGTGCCACGGTATTCGCTTACCCTGTCAGCAACCCTGAGGCCTTCGGTGTCGTGACCTTCGACGAGGCAGGACGCGCCATTTCGATCGAAGAGAAACCCAAGAATCCGAAGAGCCGATTTGCCGTTACTGGTTTGTATTTCTACGACCGTGATGTCGTGGATATCGCAAAATCGATCCGGCCTTCGGCGCGAGGCGAGCTCGAAATCACAGATGTCAACGCGACCTATCTGACTCGCGGCACGCTGAATGTGCAACGGATGCAACGCGGCATGGCGTGGCTCGATACGGGAACTCATGATTCGCTGCTCGAAGCAGCACACTTCATTCAGACGCTCGAGAAGCGCCAGGGACTCAAAGTCGGTTGCCCAGAGGAAGTCGCTTGGCGAATGGGATGGATCTCAGACGAGCAACTCGCACGGTTGGCGGCACCGCTGATGAAGAGCGGGTATGGCGCATACCTGATGAACTTGATCGAGTCTCGCCCGTGAAGGTCATTCAAACGCACCTCCCAGGCGTGTGCATCATCGAGCCCAGAGTGCACGGCGACGCGCGCGGCTTCTTCATTGAAACGTTCCAAGCCGAGCGTTATCGCCAGAGCGCAGGCATCACGCTACCGTTCGTGCAGGACAACCATTCCCGATCGGCATGCGGCGTGTTGCGCGGCCTGCATGCACAGAATCCGCATCCCCAGGGGAAACTGGTCCGCGTATCTCGCGGTGCCGTTTTCGATGTCGCCGTCGACATCGATCCTCGCTCCCCGACATTCGGTCGATGGGTGGGCGTGGAGCTTTCCGACGAAAACCATCGGCAGCTCTGGATTCCGCCCGGTTATGCGCACGGGTTCCAAGTGATCTCCGAGTACGCCGATTTCGAATACAAGTGCACGGACTACTACTATCCGGAAGCCGAGATCGGCGTTATTTGGAACGATCCGGAATTGGCGATCCCCTGGCCGATTCCCGATCCGAAGCTTTCGGCGAAAGATCTGCGGCTGCCGACGCTGGCGCAAATTCGAGCGCGCGCATGAACGTCGTCGTCCTCGGCTCTAACGGCCAACTTGCATCACACTTGAAGCAACTTCTGCCGCAGGCTCGCTTCCTGGGCCGCTTAGATGTCGACTTGGCGGATGCGCGCGCTTTGGAGCAAGCACTCCTGAGCGCACAGCCTTCGCACATCGTGAATGCAGCGGCCTACACCATGGTCGATCGCGCGGAGGACGAACCGGCGCTTGCATGGGCGGTGAACGCGGCCGCTCCAGCAGTGATGGCACGGATTGCAAACACCCTGGGCATACCGCTCGTCCACGTTTCAACCGATTACGTCTTCGACGGTCGAAAACCCTCGGCATGGTGCGTCGACGATCCAGTCAATCCACTCAACACGTACGGCCGCACGAAACTTGCTGGCGAGCTCGCGGTTCGATCCCTCTGTCACCGTTATTGGATTCTGCGTACGAGCTGGATTTTCAGCGAATTCGGTTCGAACTTCGTCAAGACGATGCTCCGGCTTGCTCGCGAGAAGCGGCAGCTTCGGGTCGTCGACGACCAGCGCGGTCGCCCTACGTACGCCGCTGATTTGGCTGAGCTCATCCGCTGTTTGATTTCCGAAGACGTACCGGATGATGCCCGCCGCTATGGCGTTCACCATGCTTGCGGCGGACGCGCAGTCTCCTGGCGCGAGTTCGCGCAGGTCATCGTCGACCAAGCCTTCGAGAGCGGGCTTCTGCAGCAGCGTGTCGATGTCGTCCCAATCCGGACCGCAGAATTCCCCACGAGGGCGCAGCGGCCCTCGAACTCGGTCCTACAGCCCACATCCCCCCTGGCGGACCGTGAGAGGGAAATTAGCTTCGACTGGGAAGTCGGGCTTTCTCGAGTCCTGGCCCACTTACAGAAGGCCGAAGGCTGAGCGCACAGAAAGAGTCGCCGTTGTCCATGACCCTGGCGACTTCCTAATTGACAATCATTCTCATTACGTTCTACCTTACGGCTCATCGTCGAAACCTGCCTTCGGTCCGACCATGTACGTTTGCGTATGTAGAGCGATTAGCGATCGACAAATCCGCGAGGTCGTAGACCGCGGTGCAAGGTCGCTTTGCGAAGTGCAGGCCTATTTGCCGGTCGCAAGTTGCTGCGGCTGCTGCGAAGACACGGCTCGCGAGATCATCGACAACCACAACGTCTCGCAGCCCCGGCAGTCCTCTCCGAACTAAATCCCCCGCGGCCTAGCCCGCTGCCCCTGAGTTCCGGGTTGCGCCCGTCAGCGCCCTGACCGAAGATCGCGAGCCTCGTCCGAACAGGAGTGCTCGCATGCAGGGTGATCCGAAAATCATTCGCCATCTAAACGCCGCGCTCAAGAACGAGCTCACGGCAATCAATCAGTACTTCCTGCACGCGCGCATGTTCGACAACTGGGGACTGAAGCGCCTCGGCGAGCGCACGCGCGAGGAATCGATCGATGAAATGAAGCATGCGGATCGCCTCATCCAACGCATTCTCTTCCTCGAAGGGCTGCCGAATCTCCAGGACCTCGGCAAGCTCCTCATCGGCGAGGACGTGAAAGAGGCGCTCGAGTGCGACCTGAAGCTCGAGATGCAAGCGCTCCCTGACTTGCGTGCCGCGATTGCCGATTGCGAAGCGCTCGGCGACTACGTGTCGCGCGAAATCTTCGAGGACATCCTCGAATCAGAAGAAGAGCACATCGATTGGATCGAGACTCAGCTCGACCTGATCAAGCGCATCGGAATCGAGAACTACTGCCAGCTACAAGCCAAGGATTGACGCTTCAGCCGATCTGCTTGCTCACCGTGGCCGAGGGCACGCTTCGCACGCCTGCCGTGTTCTCCGACTGCACGGCGAAGTACCACGTCCCGCTGGTCAAGTTCTCGACTAGATAGGTCGTCACCGACGGGTTCCGGATCGTAATGGTCTGGTTGAGCTGCGTCGGCGATTGGCCGTAGACGATGACGAACCCGGCCAGATCCGTCAGCGCAGAGCCGTCCGAGTTCTGCGTCGGCGGTGTCCACGAAAGCGTGGCCGCGCCGTTCGCCACCGCGACGACCGTGACCGTGAACGGCCCCAGCTGCGCCTGCGCGTTGCCGTCCGTAGCCGTCAGCGTAATGGTGTACGACCCGATATCGGCGATCGTCGGCGTGCCCGAGAGCCTGCCTGTGCGAGAGTCGAGCGTGAGCCAGCCCGGCAGGTTGGTCGCGGTGAACGTCAACGTGGCGCCTGTACTGCTGGAGGCGAGCGGTTGAAAGCTATAAGGCCGATCGACGCTGACGGTCGGCTGCGGCGTACCGCTGATGGTTACGGTTCCATTGCCCGGCCCGGGATTCGTCCCGGGGTTGGCATTGCCTGGCGGAGGGTTGATCCCCGAGCTTTCGCCGTCGCTGCCGCCGCCACCGCCGCAACCCACCATCAAACTCGCGGCCAGAATTAGAACACCGAACTTCTCGATCAGTGGTTTCAGCGGCATGGGATCGTCGACACTCCGAAGCTGGTAACCCTGCGGGCACTGCCGCGGACGGGTTCAAATGGAATGCCAAACAATCGGAGTTGTAGAAGATTCAACGAGCTAGGGCTCGAGCTCGCAATCGATTCGAGGACGCCTTGTCGCTTGACTGCAACAGCCAGCAGCGAAGGAGCGTTGCCCTTAAGGCGTAAGCAGATGATTTGACGAAGGAAAAATGCTGTCGCTGCTTACCGACGGGCAGGTCAAAGATCGCCCTCATACAGTCAGACATTACGTTGGTTGGAGTTTGGGCGTCCCTACGGGATTGCTGGTCTAGCCCTTCGGGCTCGACCCCTCCGAGCCCCGCGCAAGCGCCGACGAACCTGTCGAAACCCCTGCTCCGGATTCTCATCCAGTGACCGTCATTCAGAGTTGGCGTCCCCACGGGGATTCGAACCCCGGTTACCGCCGTGAAAGGGCGATGTCCTAGGCCTCTAGACGATGGGGACGGCCTTGAGCAAATCGGTAGGGGCAATTGGTGGAGCTAGGCGGGATCGAACCGCCGACCTCTTGCATGCCATGCAAGCGCTCTCCCAGCTGAGCTATAGCCCCACGCGGGAGCCGCGCAATCTAGGGAAGCAGTTTCCCCGTGTCAACTAATTCTTTCTGCTCGTTATTCTCGTGGGTCATTTCGACGATTGAGCTGCCTGCCGTGCCTCATGCCGCCGTTTCAGAGCGGCAACGCAGCGCGACGCAGTGCGACCGTCCCAACCCGGGATTCGCGAGCCGCGCGGCCATTCGCCGTCGATGACCTTCTGTACGCTCTGCGTCAGCTCATCCGGCCTGACCAGCCGGTTCGTGCCTTCGCTGACCGTGATCGGACGCTCTGTGTTCTCGCGCAGCGTGAGGCAAGGAATCCCGAGATACGTCGACTCTTCTTGGACACCTCCCGAGTCCGTCACGACAGCCTTGGCAGACCTTACCAAGGACATGAACTCGATGTATCCGAGCGGCTCGGTCAATCGGATGCCCCCCGCGGACTCGAGCTGTCCGAGCAATCCGAACTCCGTGAGCATCTTTCTCGTGCGCGGATGAACAGCGAACAGCAGAGGCAGCCTCGAAGAGATCGCGACGAGCTGCTTCACGAGGTTGGTGAGCGTGTCGCGATTGTCGACGTTCGACGGCCGATGCAGCGTCACGACGCCGAAACCTCCCGCTCGGAGGCCAAACTTCGCGGGTCCCTGCTCTGCCTCGATCTGCGGCCGCAGCATCTCGTACGAGTCGATCATGATGTTGCCAACCCGATCGATGCGCTCCGGCGCAACGCCCTCGCGCGCCAGGTTCTCGTCGGCATCCGGCGAAGGCGTCCAAAGCACGTCCGAAATGGCATCCGTCACCAGCCGATTGATCTCTTCAGGCATGCGGCGGTCACGGCTTCGCAACCCTGCTTCCAAGTGGATGACGGGGATCCACAGCTTCGCCGCTACCAAAGCACAGGCTGCGGTCGAATTCACATCGCCAACGACGATCGTCCAGTCCGGACGCTCGGCGTTACAGACTTTCTCATAAGCCACCATCACGCCGGCGGTTTGCACGGCATGAGTGCCGCTGCCGACTTCCAGGTGGTGGTGCGGTGCCGGCAGCTTCAGATCGCGGAAGAACGCATCCGACATGTTCGGATCGTAGTGCTGGCCGGTGTGAATGATTCGGGGCTCCACCCAGGACTCCGCCGCGAGCGCGTGGTAGAGCGGTGCGATCTTCATGAAATTGGGGCGCGCTGCCGCGATCAGATGTACTCTGCAGACCACATTGCACTCCAGTGAAGCGGCCTAGGAAGCGGGCCGCAGCTCGCAATCTTCTTCGAAACGGGCGCTGTTCAACCCGCCGCGGATTCTATGTAGCCGATCGCACACTCGATCCGACGCAAGGTTGCTTCCTGACCCAAGACTTCCAGCGTGACATCGATGGGCGGCGAGGCCGCCGATCCCGTGATCGCCACCCGCAGCGGCTGGGCCACCTTTCCGAGGCCCACACCCAATTCTGAAGCAACTTCAGCCACGGCCGCGTGAATGGATGTCGCATTCCACTGTTCGAGCTTGGCGAACTTGTCGCCGCTGAGCCGAAGCGCAGCAACCGCCTCGGCCGTCAGGTTCTTCTTCGCGGCCTTCTCGTCGTACTTTTGGACGTCTTCGAAGAAGTAGCGACTGTTCGCCGCCATCTCCTTGAGCGTCTTGGCGCGCTCCTGCATGACCTTTGCGACTCGGGCGAGTTTGCCCTCGTCCTCGCACACGATACCGAGCGCCTCGAGTTGGGGACGCAGCAGCTTGCCCAACCGCTCTGGCGCGGCCCGCATGATGTGCTGCTGATTCAGCCAGAGAAGTTTTTCTGGATTGAATGCGGACGCCGCTTTGTTGACGTCGTGGATGTCGAAGACCCGCTGGAGCTCTTCCAAGGTGAAGATTTCCTGATCGCCGTACGACCAGCCAAGGCGCACGAGATAGTTGAGCAGCGCTTCGGGCAAATACCCCTCATCCCGATACTGCAGGACGCTCACTGCGCCGTGTCGCTTCGACAGCTTCGCGCCATCGGCACCGAGAATCATGGGCACGTGGGCGTAGACCGGCGTCGGAGCGCCCAGCGCTCGCAGCATGTTGATCTGACGCGGCGTGTTGTTGAGGTGGTCATCGCCTCGGATGACGTGCGTGACCTTCATGTCCATGTCGTCCACGACGACGCAGAAATTGTACGTCGGCGTGCCGTCGGATCTGGCGATGATGAGGTCATCCAGCTCGGCATTGTCGAACACGACGTTGCCGTGGATCGCATCTTCGACGACCACGGTACCGTCGAGGGGATTCTTGAAACGGATGACCGGCTCGACGCCTGGACGCGGCTCCTTGCGATTACGGCACGTGCCGTTGTAGCGCGGCTTTTGTTTCGCTGCGAGCTGCTGATTGCGCATGGCTTCGAGCTCTTCCTTCGTGCAGTAGCAGCGATACGCATGCCCCGACGCAAGGAACTGCTCGATCACTTCGCGATAGCGATCCATGCGCTTGGTTTGATAGTACGGGCCCTCGTCGGCGTCCAGGCCGAGCCACTTCATGCCGTCCAAGATGACCTGGGTCGCCTCCTCCGTCGACCGCTCGCGGTCTGTGTCCTCGATCCGAAGGATGAAAACGCCCCCGTGGCGGCGCGCATAGAGCCAGGAAAACAACGCCGTGCGCACCCCACCGATGTGCAGCATTCCGGTTGGGCTTGGAGCGAAGCGTGTTCTTACTTGCATACGTGAGTCGATGGGCGGACGGCTGTCGTGCGGAGCGTCGCACGAAGTTACCAGCCGAGATGTGTAGGACGGCCCCGCAGCTACGCTCAACTATCCGCGGTCCGCTTTGTCCGCTGAATTTGAGATGGTGGGCGGTGCAGGGATTGAACCTGCGACCCCTGCCGTGTGAAAGCAGTGCTCTACCGCTGAGCTAACCGCCCAAACTTGAATCGTACGCGGCGCGCCGACGGGGCGCGTAGTGTAGGGAACGCGCGCAGAAGGGTCAAACGCAGGAAGTCGGCTCAAGACATCGCGTGCTGCGGCGGCGGACGATTGAGCCCGACCCAATACATTCCCAGGCTGCTGACAGCTTCGACGAACGAGCCGAATTCGACGGGCTTACGCACATAGCTATTGGCGCCAAGGTTGTAGCTCGCCAAGACGTCGGCGTCTTGACTGGAAGACGTCAGCACGACGACCGGCAACATCCGAGTCCGTTCGTCCGCGCGCAGACGCTTCAATACACCGAGGCCGTCCAATTTCGGAAGCTTGAGATCGAGCAGGATGACCGTGGGTGTACGGGAAAGATCGCGGCCGGCGTATTGACCGGTACCGAACAAGAAGTCGATCGCCTCGACGCCGTCGCGAACGACCACGATCTCATGGGCGAGGTTGTTCTTGCGCAAGCTGAGCAGCGTCAGCTCTTCATCGTCAGGATTGTCCTCGACCAGCAAGATGTACCGATCCGTCATTGCCACCCCTTAGCAATCACCTGTCTGCAGACACGTTGCGTGGACAACTGCTGTTCCTCGCCGTCGACGGCGCACGACGAAATCGTACGATATTCCGGCACCGCCGCAATGCCCGGATTTATGCCCATGACGGCCGTACTAAGGGGAAAGATGATAGGGGCCGATCCTATGACAAACCGGCCCCATGGCGTAAGAGCGTTCGGCTGATGCGCCATTAGGGGGTTGGGCCGAATAACCCTTGCCTCAGTGCCCCTCCTCCCCGCCGATCAAGCCCAGCAACTCCGCCGTTTTAGCCTGCATGAGTGCCGGATCGCCGCGGCTTTCGACATTGAGGCGAATCAAGGGCTCCGTGTTCGAAGCGCGCAAATTGAAACGCCAATTGTCGTACTCGATCGACAGTCCGTCCGTGAAATCTATTGTGCGCGCGCCGGGCTCGTACCGGGCCTGCACGGCACGGATCGTCGCTTTCGCATCGGGCACTTTGCGATTGATCTCGCCGCTCGCCGGGAACTTCGCGATCCGCTCGCCGACGAGCGCCGAGAGCGGCTGACCCGATTCGCACATCAATTGAGTGACCAGAAGCCACGGGATCTGACCGCTGTCGCAGTAACCGAAGGCGCGGAAATAATGATGCGCGCTCATCTCTCCGCCATAGGTCGCGTCGTTTGCCCGCATCACATCTTTCATGAAAGCGTGACCGGACTTCGACATCACCGACTTTCCGCCGTGCGAGCTCACGATGTCGAGCGTGGCCCATGTCAGGCGCGGATCGTGGACGATTCGCGCGCCCGGCTCCCGCTTGAGAAACGCCGATGCGAGCAGACCGACGATGTAGTAACCCTCGATGAACTCGCCGCGTTCGTCGAAAAGAAAACATCGATCGAAATCGCCGTCCCAAGCGATGCCCAAGTCGGCACCATGCTTGCGAATCGCCTCGATCGTCGCGGCTCGGTTCTCCTCGAGCATCGGATTCGGAACTCCGTTCGGAAAGGTTCCGTCCGGCTCGTGATGAATCTTGATGAATTCGAACGGCAAGTGCGGTTCGAGTTTGTCGACCACGAGCCCGGCACCGCCGTTGCCGGCATTCACCACGATTCTCAACTTCCGAAGCTTGCCCGGCTCGAGATACGAAAGCAGGTGAGAAACGTAGCGCTCGCCGATGTCGAGATCGATGCGTCGACCGAGGCGTTCCGGCCGCGAAAAACGACCGGCTTCGGCAATCGCTTGAATCTCCTTGAGGCCAGTATCGCCGCTGATCGGCCGCGACTCCTCGCGAACGAACTTCATGCCGTTGTAGTCGGGCGGATTGTGACTTGCGGTCACCATGATTCCGCCGTCCATCCGCTCCGAGAAGGTCGCGAAATAGACGCACTCGGTTCCGCACAAACCGATGTCGTAAACGTCGACACCGGAATCGAGCAACCCTTTGGTCAGCGCCGTACACAGCTCTGCGCTGGACAAACGAATATCGCGGCCGACGATCACACGCTTGGGTTTGAGAAATTCTGCGTAGGCGCGCCCGATACGATAAGCGACGTCTGGATTGAGCTCGGTCGGGATGCGACCGCGATAGTCGTAAGCCTTGAAGCCGACGATCTTCGTCGGCGATAGAGAATCAACGCTCATGTTGAATCCGATAAGTCTGCGCTCGCCGGTTCTCGACAACGATCGGCGCGGCACTCAGCCCGTCTGACCTTCGCGGCCGTAACGATCCTCGAAACGAACGATATCGTCCTCGCCCAAGTAACTGCCGGACTGTACCTCAATGATGTGCAAGGGAATCTTCCCGGGATTCTCGATGCGATGACGCGTACCGAGCGGGATATACGTCGACTGATTCTCCTCGAGCAGAAACGTCTCATCGCCGCGTGTGATTCGGGCCGTGCCGGACACGACGATCCAGTGCTCGGCTCGATGGTGATGGAGCTGCAACGACATGCTCGCCCCCGGCTTCACGACGAGACGCTTCACTTGGAAACGATCGCCTGCATCGATCGAATCGTAGCTGCCCCATGGTCTGAACACCTCGCGGTGCAGCGACGTCTCGTTGCGTCCTTGCTTCTTGAGCTTCTCGACGAGCAGTTTCACGTCCTGCACGCGATCCTTCGGCGCGACGAGCACCGCATCCTTCGTTTCTACGACGACGTGGCCCTTCAATCCCACGGCGGCAACGAGCCTGCTCGTCGATTGCAAGTAACAGTCGTGCGCATCTTCGACCAAGACATCTCCGATACAGACATTCCCCTGCTCGTCGGCGGGAATCGCTTCGTGCAATGCGGACCACGATCCGACATCGCTCCAGCCCGCATCGAGCGGTACGACGACGCCGTTGCGAGTTTTTTCCATGACGGCGTAGTCGATCGAATCGCTCGGACAGGCTTCGAACTCCTTGGCCGGAAGCCGCGTGAAATCGAGATCGCGCTTTGCTGCCGTAAAAGCTTGCGCACAAGCGTCGTAGATCGCCGAAGCATGCGCACGCAACTCGTCGAGCACCTGCGCCGCCTTGAACATGAACATGCCGCTGTTCCAGAAGTACTCTTTGGACTCGACGTACTTCTTGGCTGTCGGTAGATCCGGCTTCTCGACGAACTCGGCAATGCCGAAGACCGGACCGCTGCCCTCTTGACGCCTGATGTATCCGTAGCCCGTCTCCGGCTTCGTCGGAACGACACCAAACGTGACGAGCTTGCCTTCGAGCGCTGCCGTGCGCCCGATCTCAACGGCGGCTTGGAATGCGCGTACGTCGCGGATCACGTGATCTGCCGGCAAGACGAGCAACACAGCGTCGTCGTTGGACTTCCCCTCGCCTCCCGTGACCGCTGCCATTGCGGCAACGGCGATTGCGGGCGCCGTGTTTCGTCCGCACGGCTCGAGAAGGATCGACGCTTGGTCGAATCCTGCCTCGCGCAACTGCTCGGCCACGAGAAAGCGGTGCTGCTCATTGCACACGACGATCGGCGCCGCAACGTCCTTCACGCCATTCAGACGCGCCAACGTTTCCTGCAGCATCGTGCCTTTGCCCACCAAGGGGAGGAGCTGCTTCGGATAGAGCTCGCGCGATAGCGGCCAAAGCCTCGTGCCGGAACCGCCAGACAGGATTACGGGAATAAGCATTGCAGCCTCTTAGTTACGGCCGTGCGCACCGGTCAATCGTTCGCAAACCCGTATTCGCGAAACCCATCCTGAGCAATGCGATTCACCCGGCCTTCGCGACGCTGTCACCGCGCCCAATCGCATAGTAGGAAAGTCCAAAACGTTTCACGAAACTGGGATCGTAGATATTTCGGCCGTCGAAGATGACGGGATGGCGAAGCTTGCCCTTGATCGACTCGAAATCGGGGCTGCGGAACTCCTGCCACTCGGTCACGATCGCCAACGCATCCGCACCCTCGAGCGCCTCCAGCGAGCTGTTCACCAGAGCAAGATCCGCGCGTTCGCCGTAGATGCGTCGCGCTTCGTCGCGCGCCACCGGGTCATACGCCCGCACCTTGGCGCCTGCCGCCCACAGACTCTCCATGAGCACGCGGCTCGGCGCCTCGCGCATATCGTCCGTGTTCGGCTTGAACGCCAAACCCCATAAAGCAATGGTTTTCCCAGCGAGCTCTCCGTTGAAATAGCGTTTGATCCGCTCGAACAGCACACCCTTCTGGCGCTTGTTGACGGACTCAACCGCAGACAACAGCTCGGCATCGAATGCGTACTCGCGAGCGCTACGCGCAAGCGCTTGAACGTCCTTCGGGAAGCACGATCCGCCATAACCGCATCCCGGGTAGATGAAGTGGTAGCCGATGCGTGGATCAGAGCCGATGCCCAACCGTACCTTCTCGATATCGGCGCCCATGCGCTCGGCCAGATTGGCCAGCTCGTTCATGAAGCTGATCTTCGTGGCGAGCATGGCATTCGCGGCATACTTGGTGAGCTCCGACGAACGCACGTCCATGACGATCATGCGTTCGCGGTTACGTGTGAACGGATCGTAGAGCGCCTTCAACAACTCGGCCGTGCGGGGATTGTCGGTGCCGACGACGATGCGATCGGGCTTCATGAAGTCGTTGATCGCTGCGCCTTCTTTCAAGAACTCGGGGTTCGACACCACATCGAATTCGACGGCGACACCCCGCTCCTTCAGCATCGCCTCGATCCTCGCCTTGACCTTGTCCGCCGTGCCGACCGGAACGGTCGACTTGGTCACGACGACACGGTACTCGGACATGTTGCGTCCGATCGTTTCGGCCACCGCCAGAACGTGCCTGAGATCGGCTGAACCGTCCTCGTCGGGGGGCGTACCCACGGCGATGAACTGAAACAGTCCGTGCTTGACACCCTCGGCGGCATCGGTCGTAAAACTGAGACGGCCCGCGGCCAGATTCTTCCTGAGAAGCTCATCCAATCCGGGCTCGTAGATGGGCGACTCCCCACGCCTTAGCTTCTCTACCTTTTGTTCGTCGACATCGACGCACAGGACGCTGTTGCCCGCCTCGGCAAAACAGGCCCCCGTCACGAGCCCCACGTAACCCGAACCGAAAATCGTAAGACGCACTTGTAACCCGCGAAGAAAAAAGGAAAAAACTGAGCGAGCTTACCGAGCCCTCGTAGGTTGGTAAAGGAACGATTCGTACCATGCAGGGTCTTGCGCGTGCTCAAATCCATCCTGGCGGTGAGAGGTTCCGGAATCGACCTACCGCCTGGCGAGACGCGTTCCGATTTTTTCAGCACCGCCACCATCCGATTTTTTTGTGATTTTCATCACGCTTCGCGAGGGAATTTTCGGACGTTTGTCGCTTATGCAATTGGGGCGTCGCTCAAGGTCCAGGGGCCTGGGCGGCCCCCTGGGAGGATGCAGGCTTGCAAGGGACTGCGACGGCCACCGACATCTCAGGGAAGAGGCTTGGTGACCGCGACCGATGGGATCAGGTCGGCCTGCAACCCTTTCCCGCCTGAGTGGTGTGTCCACGAGCACGTCGCCGGACTTCGAGTCCGGCCAAGAATGTCGAAAGCCGCGGTGAGCATCCCTGCTCCCGCGGCTTTCATGTTTCTCAAGAGCTCATTCAATCCCTTGAGGCCGCAACGTCGGGTTACCCGTCCGTCGCCGCACGCGCAGTCCGTTGCCCGTGCGAGAGAGATGCTAGCGAAACGCCTCTTGGATGGGAGCGCGAATTTCTGGTGGTTCCGGGCAGAAATGCAATGCCTGCGCCGGAAGGTCGGATCCCATTGCCATTCGCGGCAAGGTGCTACTCCCAGAAGACCCGATACTTGTTGTCTACGACCGCGTCCCTGACATCGTCCTCTTCGACCGGCCGTTTGAACACGAGGCCGCTGCCGAAGACGATGTGATAGACGGTGCCGACCAGTAGCCACAACACGAACAGCCAACCATCGCTGATCCCGTACACGTAACCCCCCACTCCGATACTTGCGAAAACCGCGGAGCAGAAGAAAACGAGCTGAGCGACCTTCCGAGAGGAATACCCGAAACGCTTCAACAGATGGTGCAAGTGCTCCGAATCGCCATGGAACGGCGACTGCCCTTGCATGACGCGCCGAATCATGCTGCTGAACAGGTCGTAAATCGGCAAGGCAAAAATCCAGAGAATCACAGTAGGGCTAATCGCGCGCACCGGCTCCTGCGAGATCTCGATGCTCACCCAAGCGAAGGTGAATCCGAGCATCGTGCTCCCGGCATCCCCCATGAAGGCCCGTACGGTTCGAGTACGACGCGACGGCCAGTTGAACAACAGGAACCCGATGATCGACCCGGCAAGCCCCAACAGGAACGGAAGATGGGACGAAGCGCCACCCACGACGCAGGCCATCGACAGGAAGACGAGCGCGACCAACGCCTGAATACCGGCCACACCATCGCTCCCGTCGAACATGTTGAAAGCATTGATGGCAGTTAGAACGATCAGGATCGTGAAAGGAACCGCGAACCAGCCCAACTCCACCAACCCGCCAAAGAACACGTGCCCGAGGTCGTGCGTGTACACGTCAGCTCCTGCAACCATCAGCAACGTCGCGCAGATCTGCGCGAGGAAACGCACGGACGGCGGCAGGTCGTATCGATCGTCCAGGGCACCGACGAGCACGAGCACGACGACCCCGGCCAGAAAGAACGGAAACCCGGCGATCGAGCTATAGCTGTAGAGCGAACCGACCAACAGGCCTCCAGTCATGGCAAGGCCGCCAATGACCGGCACTTCACCTGTATGCATCTTGCGACCGCCGGGACGATCGATCAGTCCGATTCCCGGAGCGATCGGCCGAAGTGCAAACATGAACAAAATAGTTACGAGAAGAGGTAACCCAAAATAAATGACGGTCCGCGCCATGGTCCCTTCCAAATTTTCGCATCCATGGGATTGTTCCAATGAATTCTTATCGTGATCGCAGAACTCTGTTCTTTGGTTGTCCGCTCACTATGCCTGCATTTGGCAATGCGTGAGCGAACGGCGCGCAATATACATTACAGCCTTCGGACCGGTGTAACTGTTTCGTCAATAGATGTTGCAACAATGTACAGCCATCTGTTGGGGAACGCCGACAATTAAGAGCGTCGCCTTCTTCACAAAGAAAGGGAAGCGAGCACGCGATGCCATCGTCCTTGGACGCTCTAGGCAATGAGCCGTGCTGCAGAGCTAGACGATTGAGTCTCCCGGCACGCAGAGGTGCGATTCAGCACCGATGTCGTCGCTGCGACAGATGTCGGCAGCTGGGCATTTAGGACGGATCAAGATTCCACGGCAGCTGCATTCCCGGCTCGAGAGTCGGACCGGCGTTGAAGATCTCTTGCGCTACTTTTCGGTAGCCTTCGAGAGCCGACGGATTTCGCACGAGCTCGACAGCTTTCGCAAAGATGTCATCGATGGAGGCTTCGCGTCGAAAGACCAGATTGGATAACGGGCCTCGCATGTAGACATTGACGCCACCCGAGTCTCGACAGACCGGCACACAGCCGGCACCCATCGCCTCGAGCGGGGGCAGACCAAATCCTTCGTGGTCGCTCAGGTGAACGAAGCATTTCGCGCGCGCATAGATATCGCGCATCTCGCTGACAGTAGGCCGCAACGCGACGAATGCCACCTGATCCCGAAACTCGGCGACGATGTCGTCCTCCGTCGAAATAACCGCAGCCTTCATATCGCCAGCTTCATGAACCTTCTGTAAGAACGATCGATAGAGATCCAATCGCTTCAACCCACCCTTGCGAACCACCATGACAAAGTCGAGATCGCGCGGCCCGGAAGTCTCCGCAGCGAACGCCCTATCCGCCCAGATGGCTGCGTCGAAGTGCACGTGAACACCCTCGCGCCGAAGCGCGGATGTCAGATAGGAGTTCGCGGAAATTACCGTCCCACGGCGGTACAAGGCGATGATGAAAGCTCGCAGAATCGGAGCGACGATCCGATTGACGAACTTCCATTCCAGCCCCTGAACGAAGAACACGCGCCGGTTTCGCGGCACGAGAATGGACAGCGGCAACGTCGCGTAATGCGTGAATACATACCTCGCGGGACTGTCCCGCCTGACGAATCGCCAGAATCGCGCGAAGAGGACGAATAGCTGTGCGAAGGCGGCTTCCGGCCGGGTAGTCCACTGCGAAAGCGACTGGACTTCGAGCGTCGGCGTAACCGGATGCGGACTGCGCCACAGCGAGATGATGCTCACCTCAGACCCGGTGAGCTTGAGTCGTCCGCCGAGGCGCATGACCTCGAGTATGCCGCCGCTCAGCTTCAGGGAAGGGACTACGAGACGCCACGTCATACGAGCGAACGACCGAACAACCGAGGCAGTTGTGCTTCTTGCATTCTTCAGGCGTCCCCCTTGCTAAGTCGCCTTACTGGCGATGCTCTAGCAGGCCAGGAGTTCCGGCCGATAAAGCAACGCACCCTCGCAATCCCGTCACAAGCCAGAAAAGTATCTAAGTACGCTGACCATGTGCCAGCGCAGATGCTTGGGATCCCGACGACTTGCGCGCTGCGCATCATGAACGATTGCGACCCGCGGCTCGATCATAACGTCCAGGCCGGCGGCGGCAATCCTTCGACACAGATCGGCATCTTCCAGGTACATGTAGAAACGCTCGTCGAAACCGCCCAAATGCGCAAAGACTTCACGGCGAAGCAGCATGAACATCCCAGCACACCAGTCGACCTTGACTGGTTCGTTTCCATATTCGTAGTCCGGCGCGTGCTCCCCCCTCAACTTTCTCAGCAACATTCGTCGCAAGGTAGGGAACCGGCGCGCACTATCCTGGAGTTTGCCGTCGGATGAATACACGGCAGGCGCAGCCAAACCGACATTTGGCCGTTCGACGAGCTCGAAAAGCGGCGAGAGACTTACGTTCACCAAGCGCACGTCCGGATTCACGATTGCGAACATCGCCCCTGTTGAGCACTTGAACGCCGCGTTGTGATTGGCTCCGAATCCTTTCGGACGTTCGTTGCGAATGACGCGCAAGGGCAAGTTCGCGTGCCGAACGACGAATGCCTCGTCTTCCGGCACATTTATCGTGAGCAGAACTTCGTAGGAAGGAAGCGTCAGACGGCGCAAGTCGCCGAGAAGCTTTTCGACCAACGCGCCTTGTCCATGGCTGACGATAGAAATGCTCAGTTGCACGATGGATCAGCCATATGAATGGAAACACGACAACGGCGCACACGTGCGAGTTGCATGTCGTGCTTTGACGAGTTAGTGGCAGAAGTACATCTTTCTCACAGCTTTGCGCTATTCACACGATTGTATAATATCGATCCACCTTCGGAACGCCTCCCCCGCAATCGAGATGTGTAGTGTCGCCGGATCTCTTGACGAGACACTCGCTCGCTCCCGATGCCGCTGCCTTCCCTACCGACTCGCAGCCGAGCTAATGCGGTTTCACCCGTGGACTTAGGCACTTCGATACGCGTCGCCGCTCGGTCTGCCGCAGGAGAATCCTTGCGGGGCCGACTGCCTGCTTGGGCGACAGCGCCACAGCATTGGCGTTGCTTCGACGCTCTCGTTTCAGTTGCGATCGCCGCCGCCATCGCAGCGCTCATCGTCGTTGCCGGACAAAAGGGCATCGGCGAATGGGTCGACGAGGCGAACTACGAAATCATGTTCGAGTCGATCGTCGACGATGGGTGGCTGGAGATACTGAGGACGAGACCCGACCCCCTCTACGGGCTGTTGTCGAAGCTTGCCATCGCCCTCGGCCTCTCCTTCTCCGGATTCGTGTTTGTCGTAGCCACCATCACGATCGCCATCAAACAAAGGGCACTTCGAGCAGCGACCTCCGACCCCACCGCTCTATTCGTGCTTTATCTGTCGTATGTCTTCTGGTTGCACGAATACACGCAGATCAGAGCAGCCCTGGCAATCGCGCTGGCTCTCCACGGAATCTATATAGCCAGAACTACCCGCCCCATCTGGTTCGTCGCGGGCGCTCTCATCCATGCCTCGGTCGCCGTCATCGGCGCAGGGTATTACGCGCTCCGTTACCCTAAGCTTGGATTCGCTGCCGGGTGCTTGGGTGTGATCGCTCTGGCACTAGCCATCTATTTCGATTACTTCGATCCATTCTCGATCGACAGAATCAATATTTATGTGTCCCTGATCGACATGGACATCTTCAGCGAGATCAACCTGCTTGCGCCGATGCCGATTCTGCAGGGCTGCATTCTGCTCCGCTGCCTGGGACTCAGGCATCCGCTTCGGAGCACGGGTTTCATGGAGTACATGTTCAGCGGCGTGGGACTGGTCTCCTTCTACGCGCTCAGCTTCCTGCCGCCTGTCGCTTTCCGCTTCTACGAGCTCTTCCTACCATTCTTTCTCATCTTGCTGTCCCGAGTGTGGAAACGGACCCCGGTCTTGATGTTCTTGACGACTCTGTATTTTGCGAGCGGACTGAAGACGACCTTTATCGGCGCCGGTTCGCTCCTATTCCCAGACGGAGGCTAAGTGATCGGCCTGAATCTCTCGATTTGCGTCGTCTTGTACGGCTCTGTCGAGGTGTCGAAGAGATTTCACACCGAGCTTCTGGCGTCGCTCGAAGACTTCCAGGACTATGAAATCATCTACTACGACAACTCACCTTCAGATCAACTGCGCACTTGGCTCGAGCCGAAAGCAGGAGAACCCGTCTCGTACACATGGGACCCTCGGAACCTCGGATTCGCGTACGCCAACAACGAGGCAATTCTGCGAGCCAAGTATCCGAAGATCCTGTTGTTGAATCCTGATGTCTTCGGCTTCTCTCCAGAAGTGTGGCTCGAGATCTCGCGCCGCGAGACAGCACAGCATGCTTGGTTCGTACGACTCTTGAACTCCGACGGCACGTTTCAGGATTGCGTCGGGGAACCGTCGAGCATCAGCAGAATATTTCGCAAGCGCCCTGATTACGCCTCGATGCAGACGGCATGCCCCGTGGGCATGGGCATCATGGCATTCATGCTGACCGAGAAGTCGGTCTTCGCACATGTCGGCTTGCTGGATTGCGATTACCCGCTATATGCCGAAGACATGGATTGGTGTCATCGCGCAAGAAAGAAAGGCATTCGCGTCATGTATGACCCGACAATCGCGCTCACGCACATCGGCGGCAGCTCTGCCAAAGACAGATGGCACGAAGTCGAATCACTCCGCAGGAAGTATCGTGCCGAGCGGATTTTCATCGACAAGCACTATCGAGGGCTGCACGGCTTGATTATGCGCCTCCTGAACACCGTCAAGAGAACGCTCAAAGCTAGGCGCGCGTAGGCTCTTCTTCGACTTTCTGAATCTCGGCTGCCGCCCGCCGAATTTCGAGGAGGGCCCCGAAGCCGAGGATCGAAACTACGCTAATAAACCCGCCGACGAACAACCCGGCCACGAGCAGGATCAATCGTCGCGGCGGCCACACGGGCCTGTCCGCATCTTGCGGTAGCGCTTTGTCAACGACTCGAAACGCATACTGCTCCGTCACATTGGCCAGCATGCGCTGTTTGACTTGTGTCTCGATCAAGCGGCCAATCGCCTGCCTTGTCGGAACAGTCTGAGTGGCCTCCAATTCATTCTCCAAGAACGCAATCGATTGATTTGCCTTCTCGATAGCGCGCGCCCGCATCTCGGCATTGAGACGACGAACCAGATCGTTTGCCCAAGCGGCCGCCGCTTCCCTATCGGTCCAACGGACGCTGACCGTAACCAACCCCGTTTTCTTGTTTTGGCTCACCGAGCAAACTTTCGAGTGGAACAAGCGGTAGGCCTTGTAAAGGGTTGGCGCCTTCTTCTCATTCTTCCAGGTACCCTTCTTTGGATCCCACCGTTTCGCAAACAGGACGGGCATCAAGTTGTTCTCGAGAATGAATCGCTCCGTAAACTCTCGAGACTGCAACACAGCAATCGCTTCTTGCGTCTCCATGTCGGCATTCCCGAACGCCAGCCCAGCAAAAGACGCAAGCCCCCCCAGCGATCCGAGCGCCGACCCCAGCACACCTGTCGAGCCACGTTCGGAACTGTTCGGCACGAGAACCGCCGTTCCGCTGTAAACGGGCGTTACAAATGCAGCGACAACCAAGAACAGGACTGCACCGGCAATAGCGCTGAGGACGACCCACCAGCGCTTCATCCAGAGTTTCATGAAGAGAAAATGCAGATTGCTGCTTGCCTCTTCAGTTCGTCCGGTATCCATCTCTTTTACTCAAATGTATCGACAAGCTGATGGCACAGTCGGGCTGCTGCCAAGCGAAGGCCGCGACAAACTCCTAAGTGCGGTACGCGTCACACTCGTCAGAACGAGTTGACCGCTGCGACCGCGACAGCCAAGTTGTAGATGATCGTGGTCACCGCTGTCCAAAGCGGCAGCAGACGCATCCGCTCCGCATCGATTGGCACGACGATCGTGTCCCCCGGTTCGATTGGCGCACCGAGCGAGAACCAGCGATTGCCGCCGGCCACCACACTGCCGTCGGCACGCACTACGTAGACGCGGTTCTTGTCCGCACGCTGCGTGAACCCGCCGCTCATGGCGATATAGTCGCTCTTGCCCAGTCCTGCCGCGTAAAGATGCGAGGTCGGACTCTGCACTTCGCCGATGACGGTCACTTCCTGCGTAATGCGCGGAACGATCAAGCGATCGCCATCCTTGAGAACGATGTCTTCCTGCGAATCCGGCAAGGCAGCCAGAGTCTTCTCCAAGTCGATCACGAGCCTTCCGACCGGCTCTGTTTCAGTGAGCTTCTGAAGGAGCTGCTGGCCGACCAGCAGCGCTTGCGCCGCATCCCCGCGAGCTTCCTGTGCGACCATCAGAGAGACCTGCGCCAGATCCCTTTGGAGCCTTTGAGTAAGATCATGGATCAGTTCGCGCTCACGTCTCTTGAGCGATTCGCGCGTGAACACCGCACCCTTGATGAAACCGAACTCGGTAATGCCCCCGGCCCTGGCCACGACCGAGCGAAGCGTTTCGCCGCGTTGAATCGGATAGCGTCCGGGGAATCGGACTTCGCCTTCGATCGTCACGTACTCCTGTGCGCCCCAGAACGGCAGCTCTTTGATCACCAGGTAATCGTGTGGCTGCAGCTCCAGGTCATGAGCCGGATCGCCTTCCAAGGCCCTCGCCAAGTCGATTTCGATCAACTGTGTCTGACGTGCTTCGCCGCCATCGATCGCATTGCGCGTGAGCTCGGCTTTTCCTCCGTAGGCTGCCTCGTTGAGGCTGCCGCCGGCACGGATCAAATCCGATACGCGCATCCCAGGCTCGAGCGGATAATCCCCTGGTTCGTTGACCCGCCCACCGACGCTCACCTGCGCTGTGGGTGTATCGCGCGTCGACTGCAGCCGCAGCTCGCGCATCAGTGGCTCCAATAGTCGGCTTCGACCGGTCTCCCGATCGAACACGAAAATCCGATCGCGCGGCGCCAGAACAATGTCGTCAGGCCCGCCTCTGTTTGCCAACGCACGCTCGAGGTTTGTCGAGTGAAATTCGAGTTTGCGCGTGGGCGGCACTTCACGACGGATCAGAATGTAGTTCTGGTCCGCCATGGGTTGTAATTCCTCGAGGCTACCGATGACGTCGGTGATCCGCAGGCCTGGTCGATATTGGAACTTGCCGGGACGGAAGACATGACCTTCGAGAACGACCGCATCGTCGAGCGTCGGCCGAATCGTGGGAACGTGCAGAATGTCGCCGTCCTGAAGCGCAACTCCGGTGCCTGCACCCGTCAAGTCCAGATTGACGACGATCCGCTGGTTCTGAGGTCCGATTCGCTCGATGGTTGCCAGCCGCCCGTCAGCCTCAGCAGTCAGGCCTCCGGCCAGACGAACCAACTCCCCAGCTGTCGTCTCATTCTTCAGCTCGTACAGCGCCGGCCGACGAATTTCGCCCGAGATCCCGACCACTTTCCCCACAGGCGGCACGAAAATAACGTCGCCTGAAATCAGTCTTTGATCCGCTCGGCTGTCTCCTCGCAGCAGGAGATCGTAGAGGTCGAATCGCGCGACCGTTTGGCCGTTGCGCTTCAACTCGATGTTGCGCAGCGACCCTATTTCTTTCACGCCGCCGCTCACGAAAAGGACGTTCGTGATCGTCGACAATCCGCTCACGGTGTATGAGCCCGGCTGCTGGACATCGCCGACGACGAGCACTTGGATCGATCTCAGCTCGCCCATCTGCACACTCGCTTCCGTGCCGATCAATTGCTCGCTCACCCGCCGCTGAATGAGCGACCTGACCTCATCGAACCGCATCCCGCTCACGGGAATCGGTCCTAGTTCAGGGAAATTGATCCGCCCATCGCGTCGCACGATGAGCGAGTACCGACCCTTTACCGCACCGATCAGTTGCACTTCGAGCGTATCCCCAGGACCAACGACATACTCGCTCGGTACTGGAATATCGGTCGCCGGCGCGAAGGTATCTGCGGGGGCATCGAACAAGTCGTGGCCGAACGGCTTCAGTGCCTGTGCTCCAATCGGCCTCACGGGCAGATAGGTCACGCGCACAATGAAATCAGCCAGCAAAGGTTCGGCCGCCAACCTCTGTCGTGCCTCCTCCGCGGTCAACCCCCCGAGCGGTATCGGCCCAAGCTCGGGGATCGTCAGAATGCCCCACTTGTCCAGCGTGAATGGATTGCGGCGCAGAATCCGCGTCCTCAAATCCTCGAGACGCTGAGTCTCCGCCCCACTGCGTTGAATACGCTCACGAGATTGCTCGGCAGCAGCTGGCTGCGGAGCGGACGTAGCTCCGGGCGAGTCGTCTTGCCCCTTGAATTCTCGAATCTCCAGCGAAAGCAGCAACGTATCCAGAGGTTTCAAGCGCGGCTCGCCAGGCGACTCCTCGGCCCCTCGGGCGGATCGACGCTCGGCCCGAGCTCGCTGCGACTGACTCAAGGGTCGATCCTCTCGCCGATCTCCTTGCACCCGCGATCCGCCGCTCAGACCGAGCGACTCGAGGATTGCCTGTTGTTGCTCCGCCGACAGACTCTGAAAAACTTCAAGTTGCTCGGGAGTGGGTGTCTGGGCATGCGCCGACCCAGCGACAGCAAACCACGCCATTGCCCAGACGCACACGATCGCCCATCGCGCTGCGCAGCCGAGAACGCCAACTCTACGCATCAGAAGCTCGCTTCTAGTTCCTTCAGGCCCGCAAAGGTGCCCGGAGTTTACACAGCGCTAGGCAGGGAATCGATTAATCTTGGGCGAAATCGCCCGCGACGACAGGCGCGACCAAATGTCGCAACTTTGCAGAAGCGCATCCGCGTGGACTGCTCTACTTCACCCCACATTTAGCGACCCGGGCGAGAGCGACACCTTCCGCCCCGGACATTTCGAAACCCCCAGTCATGTCGATCCGCGAACGTCGGGGCCCACCGAACCCATGAGCACCGCCTCGAGAGATCTCGCCGCACGTTGCCAAGTGAACTGCTGGATAAACGCATTGCCGGCTTCCGCGAGCCTTCTTCTCAGGGCGCCATCCTCGATGAGTCGAATCACTCCATCTGCGAGCGCCTCGGCATCTCTTACCGGGCGTAGCAGTGCAGTCTGACCGTCGACGGCATACTCCCGATGTCCGCCTATATCGGTACACACGACCGCACATCCGCACATCATTGCCTCCGGAGGAGTGAGCCCCCAACCTTCCGACCAGCTCGGACCTAGGAAGATGGCCGCACGGTTGTAGATTGCTCGAAGCTCGATTTGACTAGGATTCTGGTGGTACCGAATCCAAGCTGGAAGGCTCTTGGGACGGCGATAGACTCCGAACAGTTCCGCCCGCAAGTTCGGGAATCTCGACCGAGCGATCTCCAATGCTCGGATACCGTCTTTGGAACCTTTCCATTCCTGCTCGTGATAGAGCATTGCGACCGAACCGGCATCGCGCCCCTCCGGACTGATGTCGATGCCGAAAGCGGTGAAATCCAACCCGTTGGGAATGTAGTAGCAGCTCTCATTGAGCTCGCGGGCGATCTCCGCCAACCACTTCGCGATGACAATCTTGGCCAAAGGAAGGCGCCAAGTTCGCATGACCCGATCTTCGGGTCCTCCCCATGTTTCCAGGTGTTGGATCAGGTAGTACTTTCTGCCCTTCTGCGCGGGCCACGTATCGAGTATCTCCGCGGTACGCCACCAAGTCGCGATGACAGCGTCGGCATCCGGTGCCGACTGCGGACGAAGTGAGGGAACCCATCGCAGCTGAACGCGCGGATCGACCGTAAACCAATCATCAGGACGCCACTGACGAAATGCTCCTCTGATGAGGTAACGCGACAGCGTGCCCGCTGCGTGCAAGATCGGACCTTGTTGCACGTTCGGCAGGAATGCCGGATGGACTACACAAACTTCGTGGCCGTAGTCGACCAGCTTGTTCGCATATTCGTACACGACTTTACAGCCGCCCACGGGTTTCTTCGCCCCGCTGGAAAGCAAGAACACTATCCTCAAGTTCTCACATCCTCACGATGCACTCATACGTTCGCGAAGCGCAGCGAACATTTGCGGAAGCTCTGGCGACGTTCGATACGCCCAGAATGCGGATGCACCCACGATTGAGAGCCCGACGAGCAAGCCGGTGACACCCGATTGCGTCGCGATGAATCCCGCAATGGCCGCTGCCACGATCCAACCAGCGCCCTGCCAAAAATAGGCCGTTTTCCATATCCGCATGCGTGCGAATGCGACCAAGAGAGCCGCATCGAGCAGCGTTACGAGGAACATTGCGAGAGCGGCACCTATGATGCCAAGGAACTTCACGCTCACCCAAAGAATGACAATGTGCGGGACGACCTCGATGAGATGACATCGTGCCGTCAGATGCGGCTTTCCGATCGCCTGCAGGTAAGTCGAAGGCACAATGGCCAAGCTATTCACCCAAATGCCTGCCGCGAGAACGATCCCCAACGCACTCGCCATTTCGGCAAAGTTCGGATCGATCCAGAGCGCGAGAAACTCGTGCATGACGATCATGAGGAGCGCGATCACCGGGGTGACCATGCAGGCAATGATGCGAGCCGACTTGTGCGACAGATCATCCGCAGCGCTACGGTCTGCAGAAGCAAGTCGCGGAAATACGCTCCGCCCAAGCGAAATCGGTAGTATCGAAACGCGCCGTACCAGCTGATCCGGAACCGCATAGTAGGCAACGGCGGCCGTCCCCAAGAGCGAGCTGATCATGAACTTGTCCAGCGACATGAGCAGAGGGACGATCAACGAGGAAACCGAAATCCACGCTCCATACCTCAATAGCTCCCGCGCGAGAGATTTACGAAAACCGCGCGGTATACCAGGCGCAATGATGTGCGCTGTGACGAGAAGCGCGGCAATCGCCGTGAATGCCCGCGTCAATACCGTCGCAGCGATGAGGGCGGTCAATTCGGACGTGTATCCGTACGCGATCGCCACTGGCGCAAGCTGCGTCGCCACTGAACCGATAGAATGCAGAATGTTCGCGATATCGAATCTGCGGCAACCTTCCAACGCACCGGTCAGGACGCTTCCGACCGTCGCGATCGGTACTGCGACAGCAAGCCAAGGCAATGCAAGTGCAACCTGTTCGGCGGCTGCGGCGTCCGCGGCGAACAAGACATCCAAGGCGGGTTCGCCGACGACATATACAGCCGTCGCGCCAAGCAGACCCCACAGGAGGTTCAGCCCAAGACTCGTCCACAAGACTGCACCCCGCTCGCCAGGCATCGAGGCATCGCACTTCGCGATGTGATTTGCCGTCGCGCGCGACAGCCCGAAATCGAACAACGTGAAGTGCCCCAGAATCAGCCAAACGAGCGCGAGAACGCCAAAGCCGCCGACCCCGATCTTCGCGAGCAACAAAGGGGTCGCTATGAGCGAGGCAACGCCGGAGACCACACTGCCAGCGAGGTTGTAGATCGTATCGTTACGCAGACTCACGGCTGCGGGATTTGGGCGATAGGGCTGGACAAGCGATTGCCTTTCTTCCGGGCGCTCTGTGCAACTCTACGCATCGATGCTCGCTTCTCGAGTTCCTGCAGCCCGTCGAAGGTGCCCGAGTTTACACAGCACTCTGCAGGGAATCGATTAATCGAAAATGAACAGCGTAGCGCTTGACGGTCTAGACCGCTATTCTCACGCCACAAGACAAAAGGTCCATGTACCGGACCTCGATCGTTGGTGGGATCCTCTCGATGAAGCCAAGGCACAGGTTCGCACTACTGCTCCTCGCGTGCGCCTACACCGTCAGCAGCTGGGCGTCTGGCGTCAGCCCATACCTGCCATTACACATCTCTCCCGAGATCGAGCGTGACATCGAGCACGTCTTGATCCTTGCGGGTAAGACCTCGATGACGCGACCGATCCCAGCAGCCACCGTCATCGATGCTCTGCCGGAGGCGTGCGAACTGGATGCAGCGCTGTGCCGCCGAGTGCAGCAATATCTAAGGCGATACACGGCTTACGTTGGTATCTCCCAGGCAAGTGTTGAGGTTGCTGGCAGTACCGGCTCAGCGACCGCCCTGCCGAATGCCCGCGGGATGTCGAGCGACAGCACGTGGTATGCGTCTGCTCACGGCTACTGGCAACCGAACGCGTACGCGCTCGTCTCGGTTGGAGGTGTGGCTTACCAGGGCGATGCCGTTGCGAGCGGATCGATGCTGAGTCTCGGGTTTCATTACGCCCAGCTCGACATCGGATATCGCGACCACTGGTTTTCGCCCTTCCGCGACCATGCGATGCTGATCAGCACGCAAGCGAAGACGCTTCCGTCCGTCACGCTTTCGAACTATCAGCCCATCTCGTTTCTCGGATTGCGGTACGAGCTGTTCCTCGCGGAGATGGAGCACTCAGACCGGATTCGGGTTGCAGACGGTTTTACGTCCGGGAGGCCGCGCCTTGCAGGACTGCATGTGTCGATGTCACCGACGGACGGCTGGTCAATTGCCGCGAATCGCCTGATGCAATACGGAGGCGGCGCACGCGGAGGCCGCTCGCTCAGCGATTTCTTCGATGCACTGATAGACCCCGAAGAATTCGACGAACGCGGCAACATCGATCTGATGGGCGAGTTCGGCAATCAGCAAGCGGCTTGGACGAGCGAATTCATCTTTCCGGGTCCGACGCCGTTCACCGTTTACCTCGAATATGCCGGCGAAGATCGTGCCTACGAAGGCAACTACCGCTTCGGCAATGCCTCGCTGTCGCTAGGTCTGTCCATTCCCCAACTCTGGCGAGATTTCGGACTCACGTACGAAGTGTCGGAGTGGCAGAACGGCTGGTACGTGCACGGCATCTATCGCGATGGCATGACGAACGACGGCCACGTACTTGGCCATTGGGGCGGCGACATGCGCAGGCACGGACACGGTGTCGGCGCACAGTCGCATCTCCTGCAGCTGAGTTGGTACCCATCCTTCGGCGGGCTGATGGAATTCCGCGCGCGGACGATCTCCAACGAGGATTTCCCTCGTCTTTCCGATGGAACGAGATACGAACGGGCGTACGACTTGGGAATCAGATATTCGCGATCCCTTGCCGGCTGGACGATCGGCGGCGAGATCCTGGTCGGCGAGGATGTGTTCGGCGATAGCTTCGGCCGCCTGGCTGCGTACCTTCAGCTCGGACATGAGTGGTCAGGCGGTTCGCGTGCGTACGCACGATCGGGCTCTCGACCGGACGGCGCGGAGTTGTTCATCGACGCAGGCATCAATGCAAATGAGGTCGTCGTGACGCTCGATGCGGTTTCGGCTTCAGATTCCGGCGTTAGAACCGACCGCGAGATCGCCCCCCACTTCGGTATCGGTGCTAGACGCCGTGCAACAGAGCGAGGCGATGTTGGCGTCCGAGTCGAGCTTGATCAGATCGACAGCAAACTGCTGATCGCCGTGCGAGCGCTCGACTACCGGTATCGTATCGGCAAGAACTTCGCGGTCTCGGCATTTCTCGGCGCTGCCCGCTACGACTTGGCCACGCCGGCGCTCGGCCTGTACGGCGGCCTCGGCATCCAATGGCGCAACATTACCCCGAAGCTCGATTTGAATCTCGACGCGCGCTACGCCGACAAAGTCCAACGCGACAAGTTATTACCGGACGAGCCCCGTAACGTCCGGCCCGACAGCTTCTACGACATCTCGAGCATCTCGCTGTACTTGAGTTATCGGTGGTGACGAAAGGCGTGGGGCGCGGGACTTGGGGCTCGGGGTTAGACAGGACAATGGCGGACGTCAGCACCCAAAGTCGCTTCGAACGACGAGTGAGCAGCGATGCGCAGCGCCCTCTTGCCTTCAGCCTTCAGTCTCAATGCACCGACGCTGCCGCGTCAGGCATGCGCACCGGCGCTCGGTTCTCGACAAGTCGCGGACGCACCGCTATTCCTGCGGCCTGATTGTGTTGCCATACGAGATCCTGAATGCCGCACGAAGGACGGTACTCGGCGACAGTCTTCAGGATGAGCTCACGAGCCGCTTCGCAATCGAAGGCCTCGATCGCTGCGCGCAAGGTGGCGAGCACATCCTTCAATTCCTTCCATGACAGATGCGGTTCGTCGGCGCGCATGATTCTCGGATGATCCGTACCAGTCACGTTGGAGCCGATCAGCAGCTCCTCGTAAAGCTTCTCGCCGGGCCGTAATCCAGTGAACTGGATTTCTATATCCCCCTCCGGGTTGGCCTCGTCGCGGATCGTCGCTCCCATCAAGTGAATCATGCGACGTGCAAGATCCAAGATGCGCACGGGCTCGCCCATGTCCAACACGAACACATCGCCGCCCTGCGCCATCGAGCCCGCCTGCAGGACCAGCTGCACCGCTTCCGGGATGGTCATGAAATAACGAATGACGTCGCGGTGGGTCACCGTCACGGGGCCGCCACGTTTGATCTGCTCTCGGAACAACGGCACGACCGAGCCGGAAGACTCGAGGACGTTCCCGAACCGAACCATGCAGAACCGAGTGGACGTCGAACGCTCCTGCAGCGCCTGCAACGTCAGCTCTGCGAGCCGCTTCGAAGCTCCCATCACATTGGTTGGATTGACGGCCTTGTCCGTCGAAATCAGCACGAACGTCTCGACGCGCGCATCGAGTGCCGCCTCAGCCATGCACCACGTGCTGAACACGTTGTTGTGAATGCCCTCGATGACGTTCTGCTCGACAATCGGGACGTGCTTGTACGCGGCGGCGTGGTACACCGTTTGGACGCCATACGTTTGCATGACTTCCCGCAGTCGTGGGAGATGTAATGCGTTTCCAAGCAGCGCGATGATCGCGGGACCTTGCGAATCCGCCTGACTCCGCAGCTCGCTTTCGATGCTATAGAGGGCGACCTCGGAAATTTCGAGCAGGATGAGCTTGCGGGGTGCCAACCGCAGAATTTGGCGGCAGAGCTCCGAGCCGATCGACCCGCCGGCCCCTGAAACCATGACGACCTTGTTTCGGATACAAGCATCGAGCAACGCTTCGTTCGGGGCGACCGGGTCGCGGCCCAACAGGTCGTTGGCGTCGACATCGCGAAGATCCGTGACGGTGGCTTGTCCGCTCATGATGTCGTCGATGTCCGGCACGGTCCGAACGCTGACCGGAAACGCCTCGAGCGATTTCAAAATGGCTTGCCGCTCTCGCCGCGAGTATGAGGGGACGGCGAGCAAGACCGACGCGATGGAGTGGCGCTTGAGGAGGGTAGGAAGGGCTTTGGGTCTATGCACCTTGATGCCTGAGACGGTCCTACCTTGCAGCGCCGAGTCATCGTCGACGAAAGCAACCGGCAGATACTGCCCGCTTTCTCTCAAAGCCCGCGCGAGCCGAGCTCCAGTCGAACCCGCCCCATAGATCACGACTCTCTCCTTCGCGCCGCGCTTGAAATACAAGAGCTCCCGCACGAGCGAACGGCTGACGAACATGTAGAGCAGCGTCAACAGCGCGAAAATCGTGATCGCATGGCCCGAAATCGGCTTCTCGACCCAATTCTCATTGACGAACCAGAGCACGCCCGCCGCGGCCACTACTCCCACGGTGGTCTTGAGAAGGCCTCCTTGCGTGATGAACCTGAAGACGGCGCGATAGACCCCGATGGCAAAGAGGCAGGCGACACACGCCGTTGCGGCAAGGAGAAAAAGCCAGGGCGATACATCGAGAGCCGCACTGAAGGACTCGCCGCGCAGTAAGACCGCACACAACAACGCTAGAGCGGCGGAACCTGCATCGGCTGTGACTGCTAGTAAGACTTTCGCCCAGCGCGGAAACCGCGCAGCGCGATGTGCACTGCGCTCAAGCCAGCTTAAAGACATGATCCGTCATTGTTCCCTTCATGCTCCCCAACGGCGATGCGTTCTCGTGCGCATATCTACCGTCATTGATTTGGCTCTCTGGCGATCACCAACCCGGGTCTTTACCGCCAGTAGCTTATAAAGGAAAGTTCATTCCGTTTACAAGAGCTATCCGCCACTCCGATGTCAGGGTCTTTACTGCGCCATCGGCAGCGTTCCCGCCTTCAATGCGCGCAGGCGATGCGTCCGCAGCTCCGTGACGTTCGCTCTGGCCTCCGCATTGGCGCTTTGCAACCAAACCAGATCCTGGATCGGCGATGCCGGACGATATTCCGCGACCGCTTCGATCAGCAGCTCGCGAGCTCGGGAACAGTCGAATTTGTCGAGCGCAGCAAGCAACTCCGTGAGCTTATCGCGAAGCTGCTGCCACGGAATATGGTGCTCCATCGCACGCATGATCATGGGATGTTCTGTCCCAGTCACGTTTTCGCCGATGAGCAACTCCTCAAAGAGCTTCTCGGCAGGGCGCAACCCCGTGTATACGATCTCGATATCACCATCGGGGTTCGACTCGTCCTTCACCGTCAAACCCATCAGGTTGATCATGCGCCGCGCAAGATCGACGATGCGCAGCGGCTGCCCCATGTCGAGCACGAAAACATCGCCGCCCTGCCCCATGGCTCCCGCCTGCAAAACCAGCTGCGAAGCCTCCGGAATGGTCATGAAATAACGAATGATGTCCCGGTGCGTCACTGTCACAGGACCGCCGCGCTTGATTTGCTCCCGGAACAGCGGAACGACCGAACCCGACGACTCGAGGACATTCCCGAACCGAACCATGCAGAAGCGAGTGAACGTAGAGCGCTCCTGAAGCGCCTGCAACGTTAGCTCCGCAAGCCGCTTGGTTGCGCCCATGACGTTCGTCGGATTGACAGCTTTGTCCGTGGAAATGAGCACGAAAGTTTCGACTTTCGCTTCGAGGGCTGCTTCAGCCAAATACCAGGTGCTGAAGACATTGTTGTGAATCCCTTCGATGATGTTCTGCTCGACGATCGGCACATGCTTGTAGGCGGCCGCGTGATACACGGTTTGCACGCCGAATTTCTGCATGATCTCCCGGGCACGGTAGCGGTGATGGGCGTTGCCGAGCAACGCAACGATCTCAACCTGCAAACCTTGCTCCTTGCAAAGCATCCGCAGCTCGCGATCGATGTGATACAGCGCCGGTTCCGACATCTCCACCAGCAACAGGCGTGCCGGTCCCAGCCGGACGATCTGGCGGCAAAGCTCGGAACCGATCGATCCGCCGGCTCCACTCACCATCACAACCTTGTCCCGAATACACGCCGCTAACAGCTTCTCGTTCGGCGGCACAGGATCACGCCCGAGCAGATCGTTCGGATCGACCTCTTGAACGTCCGATACCGAGGCGTGGCCAGCAACGATGTCGGAAATGTCCGGGACTGTACGGACGTGAACCGGGAATGGCTCGAGCGACTTGAGAATTTGCTGCCGTTGGCGGCGCGAGCACGCTGGAATCGCCAAGAGCACGGACGAGATTCGATGGCGATGAATCAAGCGAGGCAAGTCTTCGGGGCCATGCACGCGCAACCCGAAGATCATGCGTCCCTGCAGCGAAACGTCCGGATCGACGAACGCCACCGGCAAGTACTGACCGCCATCGCGCAAAGAGCGACAAAGCTGAGCCCCGGTGTCTCCCGCTCCATAAATGATGACGCGCTCCTTCTTGCCTCGACGAAAAGACAGACACTCGCGTACAAGCGCACGGCTGGCGGCAAAGTACAGGAGCACGAACGCACCGAAGATCACAATTGCAGAGTGCGGTGCCTGGGGCTGAATCAACGCCAAATTCAACGCCGCGAACACAATTGTGGAGAGAACGGTTCCGACCGCCCCTCTGTAGAAAACGGCACGCGAAACGAATCGGAATACCGCACGGTACAGACCTAGCGCCGCGAACACCGCAAGATAAATCCCAGTCGATGCAGCGTAGAGACTGAACGGCAATTGCCTGGCCGCCTCGATCGACTCATATCTCAGTGCGGCAGCTGAGAAGAACAGCACTGGCATCGCGAGCGCGTCTGCAGCCACGGCCGTAATGACCTTCGCCGGACGCGGAAGTCCAGCGACATACTGCGCGCTACGCTCAGCCCATCGTATTGGCATTCATCGTTTCCTAAGTTCGGATGCCCGGCACTGTGAGATTTACCGTCGCAGCTAGCAAGCTGCTCAAGTGCCGGATTTTGATGCACTAGATATCACTGAGGCGACATAAGGAATGCGACAGGATCATCAGTTTGCGTTACGAGATTCCCTGAACGACGAGAAGGACGCGAGACATGTCACACTCACGTTGCAGTTTCCGAAACATGTCGCCCAATGACGACGTTCTTGGAAACTTAGGCTAGGGCGCTTTCGATCCAGCTCCGAAGAAGAGACAAACACACGCAAGTACGGTCACGGATGAGACCGCGATTGCAGGCGCCGCCTGCGGCCAGATATGCGACGCGAAGCCTAAGGGCAGAACGACTGCCAAATTGACTAGCCACAGCGACATCGTGACTTTGAAGTGGCCGCCCCACCTGCGCGCAAGAATCTGATAGGCATGGCTGCGATGCGCTTCGTACCAACGCTCCCCCTGCAAGATTCGGTGCACGAGCGTCACGGTCGCATCGGCAATGAATACTGCGTTGAGAGTGATCGCAGTCCAATAACTCAGCAATCCGGACGCATCTAACCAAAGCGCTAAAGCTGCGAGCCAAAATCCCAGGAACCCGCTGCCCACGTCTCCCATGAAGATCTTCGCCGGGGGCCAGTTCCAAACCAAAAAACCCAGGCAAGCTCCGGCAGAAACCAAGAGAACGAAAGAAGCATCCAAACCCAAGTCGTTCGCGCCGCCCACCCCTGGCAACAGCGCGGAAGTCAGAATCACAAACAATGCCTGCGATGCTGCGATTCCATCAATGCCGTCCATGAAGTTGAACAGGTTGATGCTCCAGACAACGGCGATTACCGCAACCACCGAAATAATCCAACCCGTTATCCCCATCGCCGCATCGGTATCGCGCGCGACAAAATAGATAAGGAAAACGGCGATGGCGGCGGCGATCAGATGCACACCGAACCTCGGCAATGCAGGCAACGACCACCGATCGTCGGCGTAACCAATCGCTCCTACCAATACCCCTCCAGCAAAAAGCGCGATCGAAACTTCGATCGGCAATCCGAACGCTCCAAATGAGATCAAGATCCCGAGCACCGAGATCGTCACGATCGCTAGACCGCCGCCGCGCGCTGTGGCAACAGTATGCGAGCTTCGCGAATTAGGAACATCCAGCACCCCTCTAGCGAGGGAATGGGCACGTACTCTCCAAGTCAGAAACGCGGCGAGCAACGCCGCCAGTCCGAACCAGCAAATCTCAGCCCACGCCACGGCGAGATTCCTTAAACCATTGGACGGTACGTTCGATGCCTTCTTGAGCACTCATAGGCGGTTTCCAATCCAGGCCCGCGCAGGTCTCTGTGATATCCACCTGTAGCGAGTCGAGCAGCCTGCCGACTTCAGCCTGTCGACCTGCTGCTGCGCCAAGAAGCCGAAGGAGCCCCACAGGTGCGGGCATCAGCCTCGCTTCTCTTCGACCTAGCGCTTTTCCGATGCATCTCACCAAATCAGATGTCGATAGGTCGTCATTATCGGATACGAGCCAAACCTTCCCCGGCGCGTCAGGCGAATCGCGAACGACAAGCAGCAAACTAATGAGATTCCAAATGCTCACAAGACTGCGCTTGTTACGCACGGAACCGAACGGCAGTGGCCATCCTCGCTCCACGAGCGCAAGCAACCGCCGAAAGTTCGCCCCCACTCCAGGGCCATAGATGAGCGGCGGCCGCACGATCACGACTTCTAGACCTGTATCCGCTGCAATCTTCAATAGAGCCTGTTCCGCTTCCAACTTCGATTTGCCATAGGCATCTTCGGGAGATGGCTGATCATGCGCGGTAAATGGACGGCCATGAGTTCGCTCGCCATTGACCTTGATTGAGCTCAGATAGACGAAACGCTTGACACCCGCGGCGGCGGCCCTTCTTGCCAGCACCTGCGTGGCATGGACGTTAAGGCGCCTAAAGAGATCCGCATCCCCCGGGCCTGCATGCATTACATGCACGCGGGCGGCAAGGTGGTAAATGCAATCGATCCCATTCAACTGTGACGGGCTCAGCGAGTCAGGCGCGTTGAGATCGAAACAAATACTGGGCTGTTGATCCGGACCCGACGACCGCCCGCGAACCGCCTGCACCACGCAATGACCTTGCTCGCGAAGAGCATCGACCAGATGCCTTCCGACGAACCCCGTAGACCCGGTAACGAGCACACACCCCATAAAGCTTCGCTGTCCCCACTTGATCCTATTTCATCCCAGCACGAGCGGGCGAAACATCTTGCGCCGACGGCCAGGCAATTCGTTGAAATCTCCTTCGACAAGCCCGTCCCCCATCAACGGATCGCATCGACCGTAGTGACGTCCCGGATTGCATTACTCGACCACAAGCTGCAGCGGTGCAAGTCTTCCGGAAAAAAAAGCTATCATTACACAGTTCTTACACTGGCGCGTACCAACGCGGCGGCGGGATTTTGCCTAATTATTTTGAGAATAAGCAGAGATTTCCCGTGCGATGAAGATAGACAAGTATCGTCCTGATATTGATGGCCTCAGAGCGATCGCCGTACTGGCCGTCGTACTCCATCACGTCAACTACTCTCTTCTCCCGGGGGGGTTTGTCGGGGTCGATATATTCTTTGTGATCTCCGGGTTCCTTATCACATCTCAGATATATCAGGAGATTCGGTCCGGTTCCTTTTCGCTCAAAAGCTTCTACAAACGCCGAATCAACCGCATCGCACCCGCGTTGTGCTGCGTAATCATCGTTTGCTTGGCATTCGGTTTCCTCCTGTTGCCACCAGCCGACTTGTCGAAGCTGGCAATTAGCGCAGCCCTCGCATTCTTTGGCGCATCGAATTTCTATTTCTGGCGCGAATACCGGGACTACTTTGCAGGAGATAGCAGCGAAGCAATCCTCTTGCACACATGGTCACTTGGAATCGAAGAGCAATTTTATTTCTTCTGGCCTCCCTTACTGTTGCTTCTCAGTCGATCTACACGCCATCTTCTGGTGCCCGTTCTGCTCGGACTCACTGCGCTAGCAGCCGCCGCCTCGCAAGTTGGAACATCAATATCCATCTCGGCCTCCTATTACCTCCTTCCGAGCCGCTTCTTTGAACTACTGATCGGAGGCTTCCTCGCAGTACTGATCACATTCAAAAAGCCGAGATCCCGCATGGCAGCCAACCTTTGCACGGCTGCGGGTCTCGCCCTCATCGGATGCACCCTGGCTGTCCTGAACCGAGGCTCTTCGTTTCCCGGCATCAATGCGCTCTACCCGTGCGTAGGCACGGCACTCCTAATCTGGGCAGGAAGCAACGGAGTCACTTCACCGTTACTGACGAACAGGCTCATGGTCTCGGTCGGTCTCATCTCCTACTCTCTCTATCTATGGCATTGGCCGATTCTCGCTTATCTCCGCTATATCAACATCCCGATCAACTTGCCGGTCGGGATCGTTGCTCTCTGCACTTCATTCATCCTTGCATGGCTGTCTTGGAAGTATGTGGAGCAGCCTTTCCGCCGCGACGGCGCAAGTATCCCGTTTCAACGCGTCCTACTGACAAGATACTTTGCCCCAGCCTCTGTGCTGCTTGTACTCACCGTGGTAACCATACTCAATCACGGCTTCCCACAGCGGTTTGACCCGCAGGTTGCCACGTTTGAATCAATGGTCGCCTCGAAACCAGACGTTCTTCGCGCCGGATGCCATGTCGCGGCAGCCTTTTACAAGGCTGCCCCAAATCCGAAATGTCGACTTGGTGCAAAGAGACAAGAAATCGATGGCATCCTAGTTGGCGACTCGTATGCGAATCACTTCACCGGCATGATCGACGTAATGGCCAAAATCGATGGAATTTCGATCATGGACTACACAATGGCTGGATGCCTACCCGTCTTGGGATATAACAAGTCTCGAGACGCCTACCGAGAGAAATGCTCTCTTCGCAATCAGCTTGCAATCGACCTAATCGAACGCAATCGCTATCGCTACGTGATCTTTGCTGGAAGTTGGCCCGCCTCAGATGAAGCCTCCGCGTATATTGAAGCAACGCTCGACCGTGCAATCGCCACCGGTGCCGAAGTAATCCTCATTCTCGACAACCAAAAGATTCCGCGCGGCGCGAGGTGTCCAATTAGACAATTGGTGTTCGCCTCCACGAACAATTGCTCTGTTCCCCAGTCGCCCAAGCCAGCTTATTGGGCACGGATACGCGAGCGTTTTCCTCAGATTCGGTTTATAGATCCAAATGCAATAATCTGCGCAAAAGAACAATGCAATCCCGTAGTCAGCGGTACGTTGTTATATAGAGACGACACACACCTCAACGATATTGGATCAAGGCTACTAGGCCAGCAGTTCTTGAATCACGGGTACTCGCTGCTTTCTTTTCCTCGTGGGGGCGGCATGGGGCCGTAGCGTATCCACGCAGCCAGATCTGCACTCTGTGCTTGCCTATGTTCCGCGCGGATCGATTTTGGCTTTAAACGCAAGAAGCTTCATCCGGAGCGGCGTGGGCACAAGCGCTTCAAACAAGGGCCAGCATGTTGCGACGTACGCAGCCATTGGCGCATTGATCATTCGACAGCCTTTAAGCCCCAATTTCACCTGAGACCAGGCAGTCTTCAGGTTATTTCGACGCAACGTCTCCTCTGAGTACAAATAGTGAACCAGAGGCTCCGGGATGTTCGCAAAAACCAGACCATCGCGGACGCACCGAAACCACAAGTCGTAGTCCTGCCGGCGACGCAGCGTTGGCAAGTACGACCCCGCACGAATGATCTTGTCCCGCCGGTACATCACCGTTGGATGAATCAAAGGACAGGACCAGATCACCGCAACGATGCGAGAGTGCTCCGTGGGGACACGACGTTCGCGCACCGGTTCACCTGACGCCGTCACATCAAGCGCATAGCTACCGACGATATCGACATCCGGATGCGACTCCAAGAACGCAACTTGTCGCTCCAGCCGGTGCGGAACCGAACGGTCATCCGCATCCATCCGTGCCACCAATGTCCCACGCGCCTCTTGAACTCCTCTATTGAGGACGGCTCCGAGCCCCTGATTCTCTTGATTGAGGATAACTCGCACTCTCGCATCTCGACGAGCGTACTCAGCAATTACGTCAACACTGCCGTCAGTAGAAGCATCGTCAATTATGAGGAACTCGAAGTCCGCGAATGATTGCGCCAAAATGCTCTCGATAGCACCCGCTAAGTGAGGAAGCCCATTGAAGACCCCCATCAACACAGTAACTGCGGGAATGCCTTCTGACATAGCATTGCCTTCCAGCAGTGTCGTCTTACCCACGGCCAGCAGGCCGCCCGCTCATGGAAGCGAGCAACCTCTTATACAAAAAGAGATACCTCTCTCCAGTAACTTTCATGTTCAGCTCTGATAGAGCCACGTCACGATTGCTGCGCAGCGTGTTACGAAATCCGGCGCGGGACGCAAACTGCCGACTCAATTCCGAAAATTCACCCGTCCTGAATAACACGCAATCGAGCCCCGGAGCCCTTCCCAACTCAGCGTGCGGACCGATATCGCTAAGTATTAGGGGCAAACCCATCGCAGCCGCTTCCAATGCGGCATTCGGAAAACCCTCCGCTCGTGAGGCAGAGACAAAAACGTCGGCGGCCGCGAGGTAGGGTCGTACATCCGTTCGTCGCCCAATAATTCGGGCATACTTGCCCGCAATTGATTCACACCGCGCACGCAACGGTCCGTCACCAACCATCACCAAAGCGTACTCGCCATTGTTTTGTAAAGCCTCGAATGCCCGTAACACGGTCTCTGGATCCTTCCGCTCGGAAAGATGCCCGACGGACACAAACACCGTCGCATCCTTGGGAATACCAAGTTCTTCACAAACGCTCTCTCGAGCATCGAACTCGAGAGGATTGTAGTAGTCCACATCAACTCCATTTTGAATGACCGTCACGTCGCTGAGCTTATCTGCCAGCTCTCGAGCCACCGCGCGCGAAACCGTAACCACTTGGCTGACGTTCGCAAGCGCCCGCAAATGCGCCCAACTCATAACGGCTCCCCGCAACCGTCCATACGTCATTTTGTAGTCCAGCCACGGAACAGTACGTAGCGTGGCCACGGTTACCCTATCACTTAAGAAACGCGCAGCGATCGTGTCCGCTCTTATGCCCTGACTGTGCACAACTTCCGCCGACCTTGCACGACAGAAATCAGCAACTGCCGGTCCCGCAGACTGCAGGGTAGCCCAGCGGCTCATTCCTAGCCCGATGACTTCTATACCCTGCTTAATGAACTCATCACGCAGCGAATCCGCCGGATCTGGCGAAAGCGTAACCACCAATGGTTGGCACCCACTTCCTCGTATGCAACGAACAATGTTGAGAAGCTGACGAGTGGGTCCGGTGCGCTGCAGCGTCGAAACCAAGTAGACGATCTTCATTCGACTTATTCGACTACGGGAATCACGCTGCCATACCCTTCGAGGGGAGCTTCGACACCACGAAGTCGAACTTCCCTGTGATCGACTCGTGAAGGTCGTCCGTGTATTCAAATCGAATTTGCACACTTTCGCCGAGTACGGAACGCAATCTCGACGCAATACGCTCAGTCACCAACGACGGCACCTCCGCCGTAACCATCAGCCGCACCGTGTACGCATTGATATCCTCTTGTACAAGCTGAAAGCGGCGTATGTTTGGATGGTGCTCCGTGACGCCGATGGTGTGGACAAAAAAGTTGGAATCCACCAAAGCACCGTTAGCCGCACGAATAACGCTGCTCTGACGACCAGCCACGCGCTCCAGCAGCGGGTACGGGCGTCCGCACTCACACCGAGTCTTCGTGGCCCACGCCGCCTGATCTCCGATGCGGTAACGCAGAATCGGCATGGAGAAATTATTCAAACTAGTCACCAACACGTGTCCGATCCCCCCTGGAGGACATGGCCGTCCAAGGTCATCGACAATCTCCACATATACATGGTCGCCCAAAATGTGTAGCCCAGAGGCATGCTCGCACTCGGATGCGATGGCGCCGGTCTCTCTCGCTCCGTAGTGATTGAAGACCTTTGTTCCAAATACAGATTCGATTCTCTCTCGCATCGGCTCGAACAGCGTACCTGCACCCGTTTGGATCGGAGCATCTAATTTCACACGTATTCCTTTTTGCTCCGCGAAGTTTGCTAACTCATATGCAGCCGCCACATAACTTATGATGACTTTCGGATGGTGCCTTTGAAGCACCCGGAGATAGCCCTCCATCTCTTGCTCTGTCATCTTGAAGCAGTTGAGAATGATGCGATTCCGAACAAAATCTCTCAGCTTCAGATTCCAGCGCGTGCTTCCAAAATCTCGCTGCGCCCCCCAGATGCGTATCACGGCATCGAATGGCCCTGCACCGCGCCAGGATCTGACGAGCAATGTTTGGGCGTTGGCATGCTCGTAGAAGTCCGGATCTTGCAGCACTTGGGTAGGCTGCCCGGTAGTGCCCCCCGACGAATTCCAGTACGAACCGCGCCGGACGTGATCACTCGAATGGAGGCGGTCACCAAGTGCACGGATACTTTCTTTCGTCAGAATAGGCAGAATTCGCATATCATCCGGACTCGCCCTTTCCAATCGATCACGCTCGTCTGAACCCAGTCCCTTCGCAAACTCAGCATAGTAAGGAACCGTTCGCACAGCGTGGTTAACCAGCTCTCGCAGACGCCTCGTCAATCTTTCCTCGTATTCATCTCGCGATGAAAACTGCGCACGCTTCAAATCTTTGTATATAACGAAGCGCTTCGTCCGCCGCGTCGTCGCCCAATTTAGAAATTTCTGTATGCGAAGCATGCTATGCACCAAAAACGTTCTTACCCGCAGCCTCATTCGCAACTTGAACAAGCAAGTCCTCGTAAGCCGAGATCACTGCGTCAGATGAAAATCGCGAGACGCTCCCGAGTACTTTTTCTCGATTCCACGTCCTACTCACTGCCCTTACGATCGCCTGCGCAAATACGTCTTCTTTTCTTTCTCGCACCAAGTAACCGTTCTCACCTTCGATAATGATCTCAGCGGGACCGTGCGGACAATCAAGCGATACGACTGGAGTTCCGTATGCCAAGCTCTCCAGGAGACAGTTCGGCATACCTTCGACACGAGAACACAGTACAGTCGCCAGAGCGCCACGATACAGTGGCATCATTTCCCGCTGAAACCCTAAGAACAATACCGCTTCGGAGATGCCAAGCCTCTTTGTCGCCTTGCGCATTTCGTCCTCAAGAGCTCCTTGCCCGGCAATTGCTAACTTCAGATCCGGAATATGGCGCAAGCAGATTGCGAAGCTTTCTATGAGGAATAGCGGGTCCTTGATATCTTCGAGCCTTCCTACGAACAGGATAGTCCGTTCCGGCAAACGCCCCTGCACTTCCATTTTCTGATCGCTTACTGCTTTGATCTCAACGGGGTTGCCAATAGTCACCATCTTTTCCTGCGGAAGCCCAAAGCTCTCAATTAGATCTCGAGCCATTCCCTCAGACTGCGCAACAACCCGATCGCAGAGGCGATACAGTATTCTTGTCAGCATGGGCACCAGCACTCTCTGCCACATTCCTCGAGCAAGAGCAATCCGATGACTGAGCGTGCTCCCGTTTCTCCCAACAACGGCTCCAGAAAAGACCCTCATCGCGCGACCAACTGCGCACGTAATTGCCAACTGATGATTGAATGCCAGGACGACAGCCGGTCTCGTACGCGCCAAGACCCGCCATAAAGCAAATACCCCTTCGCGTACCGTACGCTTCCCGAGATTGACGAGCTCAATATCCTTGTCGAGGGCCGTCTCGTACTGCGCTTTATTGAGATTGAGGACCACAATCTTCACGAAGTATCCACGGCTGGTTAATCCATTCGCGATGGTCACGCATACACGTTCTGTACCGCCGCCGCGAAGAGACCCTACAACCAGACAGATGCACGGACGACTCGTCTTCTCTCGACCGACCACGAAAGAAGCTTCGTGTGGCCAATCATTCGGTGCACTGCTACGACGCATGAGCCTTAACATCAATCGACCTCGCACTGATCCGCTTTGAGGAGACGCAAGTCGGCAATCTAAGAAAACGGAAATAGATCAAGCACGAACATACGAGCAAAAGGATGTGCGACAAATCGTTATAGCTGACCATCCCAACATCCATGAGAAGTTTCAGCGCGAGTGCACCATAAACGAAGCGGCGCAAGTCATCCCTTTGGCCATCGACATTGCGCTTCTTTCGACAACGCAGCATCAACCAAACAATAGGCGCGTAATACAAAACAAACGCTGGCACACCAGCATTCAAGAGCATCTCGGCGTAATTGTTGTGTGAGTACTTACCTTCGGTTACATCATCAACTTTCCCGCGCGAGTATCGAACGAAGAATCCAGGTGTAAACAGGTGGTACCGCCCGTTGTCTACACCGACGCCGGTCCAAGGATGACTACTGATCACGCGCGCACTCGCAATCAGGAGCGCCACCCGCTCGGCTCCACTATTTCCCACCAATTCAGCCTCACGATCCACCATGGTCAGGGCTGCTAATTTCTGTTGCGTACGACTAATGACAGCACCGCCCGCAACTGCGAGAACTGCGACAACAGACACGGCGATGATGGCCGGCGCGATAAATGACCGCGCCCCCTTCGACGCCACGACCTTAAGCCCTAAGAGCAAAGCCACGGCCAACAGTCCTTTGGTGGACAACGTAGAGAGAACGATCGCGACCAAGAGCGCAATCGACAATGCAACGACTGATCGTCCATACTCAGCACGGAAATTCTTCTCGAGAAGAATCCAAAAAGAGAGAAGCACTGAACCCGAGACTGCAAGCGTATTTCGGTTGTAATACACGCCCGAGAAATCGCGCTCATAGCTCACGAGCCCCAGCAGATACGCCAGTAACAAGATTGAGTTGAAGGCGACCCAAAGCAGGGTACAGATACCGACACTCCGAACGAGCGTACGAAACGAGCTCATGCACATACCAAGCAGTGCGGCTAGAACGACAACGTAGAATGCGTGCAGCACGATAGTCTGAAGATGTCTACTGACATCCGTTGCAAACCTCGTCATTGCAAGCGCATAAACGACCCAAGCCAAACAGAGCGCACACGCATTGAACGACGACTGCCGCAATTGCCCGTTCACCAGAATCAGCAATAGAGCGACCGCCGCCACGACACATCCCGTGGCCCACGTCAAGTAAAACTGGGGCCCCTTTGAGCCATACGTCAGCACAATCGCACTTAGGGCCAAGGCAGCGAGCCATTCGGTCGCTGCTAGCGGGCGCTTTAACGAAGCTTTCACTTCTGCTGCCTGCCCATGCCGGCAAGGATGGTTTCCACCGCTTCTCGATGAGAATCACATCGGAGCACATTCAGCGTGAAGAGACGGGCTCTCTTAGGAACCAATAGAGTTAAGAGGCCAGGGAAGCGACTACACAATCTCGCCAACCCGCGCAGCTCTACCGGAGCCCTTAGCGGAATGAGATATCGTGACTTTCGCGATTCGCAAAATTGCCGCCATTGTTCGAGAAGCAATTCGGGCGATCCTAGAATCTCGCCCAATCGTCGTAAGCGCTCGAAAAATGCCCTCTCCTCCTCACCCTTCAGCCTATAAAGCTTCGTTGGATTGTGAGCCTGCCGAAAAGGGACGATCTTAAAATCGGCTACACCTTCTCTTGTGAGATCCAGATGAATAAGGTAGCCGACATACCAATCCTCGTTGCGAGGTACTATTCCGTCGAACAGAAAGTTTCCTAGACCGTAGCAGATCACGCCGCCTTCGAAACGCTCGACCGGACCCGGCACGTGAGTGTGATGACACACAACTGCCGCCGCACCACAACGGATAAGAAAGCGACACAGTTTAACCAGCCCGGGCCGAGGCAACGGGTAATACTCGTTGCCACCATGTAAAAGTACGACCACCACGTCCGCCTGCTGCCGAGCAAGACTGATCTGTTCCGAGTTGGTTATTGGATCTACAGGCGCAGCGCCAGGCTGATTATCTTCAGCAATGCTGAATTCCCGCTCCGCGATCGCGAGGATGGCAACTCTTAACCCATCTCTTTCCAAGATAATGGGCCGCATCGCCGCGTTGAGATCCATCCCCGCACCAACAGTAGCGAGGCCCGCCTGTTCACAGGCCTTGAGCGTATCGGCCAATCCTTGCGCCCCCATGTCCATAATGTGGTTATTGGCTACGCTTACCGCATGAAGACCTGCAGCGCGAATTGAATACGCACATTCGGGCGCCACCCTGAGCGCGGGCCCACGCTTCTCTGAATCGCCTCGCACTGTCGTCAAAGGGCACTCTAAGTTGGCGATAGCAAAATCGCTGCCTGTAAACTCCGTCGCAATCCCCCCCCAAAGATCGGTGTTCCTCTGCGCCGCCAGCATTCGACCTGATGGACCGCAAGGCGCGAGATCGCCACAAACGGTCAATCGAAATCTACGACCGCTCTCCTGTTGATTATCCCAGCACATCGATACCTCAATTCAATTATTCGAAGCGCTGTTTCATTGCATTGCGCGCCGCACTATGTCGGCGAACAACCAGAAATGTATGAAGCGCCAGATCGAACAGCCCCACCCGATCCGGCTTTTTCGCAGTCCTGTAGATCGAACAAAAATCTTCGACACGCGATCTCACGTCGAAGTTCTCTCGCGCAAAGGCCAGCAAACCTTCTTTGAATCCACCATCAAAGAGCTCAACGCATGCAAGGCGGATTCGCTCGATCTCTTGCCCCTCATCGAACGACTCAAGAGTTACTCGCTCCGAAAAATTCCGCGAGCGAAACAAATCCACGCGATCAATATCCACGAGCACAGGGATGGATGCATTTGCCACTGGTGCCAACATGGTCTTCCCGAGCGATGCCGCTTCCATGAAGCTCCGACCCGTACCCATTACCATGTCAGCGACTTCGATAATTCTCGCAGCGTTCACTGAGAAGTCTTCTTCCGACGCAAACGTCGCATGCCCCGCCGCTAATCCCTCAACCTCCCGTTGAATCGACGGATCTTCAACCACCCCCACGACCAGCAACTGGATAGGAATCTCTCTAGACGAAAGCTCACGGACCAAGCGAGCCGCCTGAATCAGACTCTTGCGATAGTACGGCGAAACTCGACAGATTCGCAGTAGTACGAGCTTATCCTTCGGCAACCGCTCGCGAAGACGCCCTATCGCTTCGAAATCCTGTTCCACGGGAAGAACCCTATTAGGGATCACGTTGATCCTTGTTTCTTGGTGTCTGGCACTTCTCTTGAACCACGCCAGATCTTCTTCGCTATAGACAATTAGCTCGCGTACGGCAGGGAAGTAACCATTAGGAATCGGTCCACCGCACTTCGTATGGACGAGAGGAACTCCTAGCCTCGTTGCTGCTGCTCTTGCAAAGAAGAGCGCATCAAGATCGAAGCTGTGGATGACGTCCGGCCGGATAGCCGACAACGCATCACAAACTCGAGTAACATGCTTCTTGAGACTGGAGTCTTTGAACAGAACGTCAATCTTCCGCCCTCTGAATGAATTTAGAACTGGCGACTCAGCGATCCCCACGTTGACGATCACAGGATCGATCCTCTCAGAGAGAGCCTCTGCAGTCGTCTTTAGGCTGTAGAAATGCCCTCCACGACCGTGTCCTTTCGACGAAACTACGTATCCGACCTTCACCGAGCCCGCCTCGAAATTAACTGCCCCGCCAAACGCGGCAAGAAATCGAAATCAGCCTTGCTGTATGCGAAGACCTCTCTCAATCGAAGCGTCGTCACTTGGCGATACTGGAACAAGAAAAGAACCGCAGCCAACGTGTAACTGATACTCGACGCCACTGCAGCACCATTGGCTCCCCATGCCGGAATGAAGAGAAGGTTCAGCAAGATGTTCGCCAAAAGCGCGGGAAGGAAACTAAAAAGCGCGGCATAAGGCTTTCCTCGCCCAGCCAGGTCCATGTTGAGCACCTTATGCGCAATCATTGCAACGATCCCGGGAAGAAGGAACGTCATTGCCTCCGCCGCCGGAGTGAAATCACGACCGTAAAAAATCTGAATGACCGTCGGCCCTAGTGTTGCAATCAAGAGACTCACCAGAATGCTGACCACGAGGGCCACGCGGTACAACCGAGCAACGGCGCGAGAAAACTCTAGACTTCCTCTTGAAGCCGCACTGCGCGCAAACACCACCACCCCGATCGCGGCTGGCACCTGCCAGATAAGCTCCGCCAGATTGACCCCTACAGAATATTGCCCCACCTCTCCAATGGTACGCAGGCGTTCAAGCATGGCGATGTCTATCCTGTAGTTGAGACTCATGACAAACAGCGCCGCTCCGTAGCCGAACCCAAGCTTGAGCATCGAAATGACGAGGCCAAAATCCAGTTGGGGATTTGACCTCACAATATTAAGAACGAAATACACCGTGCAAACAGCAACAACCACACTACCCAGAACCGCGCTCAGAAGCGCTCCGAGCACTGACAAACGGAACAACCACACGAGGACCAGCGTGAAAACAAGCGTTGCAAATGGTGCGAGCCAAGTAACGAAGCTAAATGCTGCGATCTTGTTAGAGCCGAGCACGACTCCCGAGGCATACTTGTGTGCAAGCTGAATCGGGACCAACAGTGCAGCGATTAACACGTACTCCGCCGCAAAGGAACTCTTGCTAATTTCCGTGAGCGCAATGACGACAACCGCGACGCCCAGAACACTGTTGACTACGTATAGAAAAAGAGTCGCGCCAATCACTTGCGATTGGCTGTAGACCTTACGTCCGACTTCGAGAACAACAACCTGCCTGATACCGAACTCCGCCAACGAAACCATTAGCGTGGGATAGACAAGTAATGCGCTAATCGCCCCCTTTCCTTCGGGACCGAGAAGACGCGCGATAACGATGCTGGTCGCAACGGTGAAAAAGAGAACCGCTACCCTGCTACCAAGAACGGCGCCAATATCATGCAGTAGGCCTCTACTAGGTTCTGCACCCATCTCAAAGTACCTTAGCGGGTACTCCCGCAACGCGAGCGCCATCAGGCACATCACTCATAACAAGACTGTTCGCACCCACCAGCGCACCTTGGCCCACCACTACACCACCAATTACCTTCGCTCCCGCGAAAATCTTCGCGCCCGACTTTATGACTGGGTACTGCTTAGACTGCCCTGAACGACCGTGACTACCGAATGTTGTGTATTGGAAGATGGTTACATCGTCCTCGATTGTGACGCCGTCACCGATAACGATGCCAAGAGGATGAGGAAGCGAAATGCGCGACCCAATGTTCGCGCGCGGCGAAATATCGTTCGAACCCCGAGTAATCTGCCTGAATGTAATTAGGCGATGCACCCAAGATTGCTTATTCTTCCGAAGATAAAGATATCTCGCGATTCTGTATGAGCACATCAACCGAAAGCGAGCATCAAACAAAATAACCGCAATCGAACTCTTGATGCCGCTCCCCCCATAGAACTTGAGGTCCGTAGCAATCTGCCCGCTCAAGCCACGAAGCGAAATTCCTGTATCCATTCGAACTCATGCAACAAGATGGGCTTGCACAATGCGACCTGTCGGCAGCACGTACTTAACCTCGCAACACAGCTCCGCACCAAAACGCTCAAAGACCCTTGACCTCATGTGATGGATCACATGCAAGACGTCACTAGCCGTGGCCCCACCTTTGTTCAGAACGAAGTTGGCGTGTTGCGTTGATACTTCCGCCCCTCCATACGTATATCCTTTAAGGCCGGCTTCCTCGAGCAACTTTCCAGGAGGTCCGAATCGTTCAAATAGCTCCGGTGTACTCATAAACACGGAACCGCAACTACGATCCTTTCGCGGAAACTTTCGCCTTCGATCTCGAAGAATACTAAGGCATTCACCTCTAATTTGAGACACAGACGCCGGCTTGAGCTCCATCTCCACAGCGCAAACCACACTTCCGGCTTCCTGCAAGATGGAAGAGCGATAACCAAATTTACAATCCTCGTTCCTAAGAACCCTTGTTTCTCCGCTCGGATCAACAACTGTTACGCGACGTACTACCGATCCGATGCCCTGGCGCTTGCTTCCGCCGTTCATAACCACAAGTCCGCCGAGCGTCCCTGGTATGCCAATGGTGTGCTCAATACCACTCAAACCAGAACGAAGAGCGCGCACCGCCACACTCGGAACCCATGCTCCCGCCTGCGCAAAGACTTTCGCCCCCTGAACATGCACATCAGCCAACTTAGACCCGATTTTTACCACCAATCCGCGTAGCCCCTCATCCGCGAATAGCAGATTAGTGCCGTGTCCAATCACAAGAATCGGCACACCATGAGCTGCCGCAAGTCGCAAGCAAGACCGCACTTCATCCACGCTGCCAGGTTCAGTGAAGAAATCTGCTGGTCCGCCGATCATCCAACTTGAATGCCGAGATAACGGCTCTTCGGTTCTAACGCAACGAACCCCGGCTTTGACAAGCCTGCCCATGAAATCAGACATGAGAGACACGACCACCTAAGCGCCTTAACTTCTCAACGAAGCTGTCGTAGCCACGCTCAATTTGCCAAGCGTCCGAGATCGTAGTCTTCCCTTCTGCCACCATTCCTGCCAAGACCAAAGCAACACCCGCCCGAAGATCCACTGCAGTCACATCCGCACCATGCAATGGTGAGCCGCCTTGAATCGTGAGCATGTTGTCCTTCACAGAGAACTTCATGCCCATCTTGGCAAGCTCCTCTGCATAGCGATATCGACCGGGAAACCGCAGATCAACTATGCGCGACTCCCCCCGAGCACATGCACCAAGAACAGCAAACAAGGGCTGCATATCCGAATTAATTCCCGGATACGGACCAGTACTGATCTCTACCGGATACGCTGTTCCACCTCGCACGATCGCTCTCTCTTCGGATCTAAAAATCCGAATACCACTCTCGCGCAAGAACACCAGAGGAACCTCCAAGTCTGCCCATGGAAAATTCGCAATCTCGACATCTCCCTTCGTGATCGTTGCAGCAATTACCCAGGTAAGCGCCTCCATGTTGTCTGGAATCGGTGTATGCGAAATCCCTCCTAGATGCTCCACGCCCACGATCTCAATTCTTTCTTGTCCGTAGACTGTAATCTGGGCACCCATTCCTCGTAGAAATCGGACAAGGTCCAGGATTTCTGGACGAATATGTGGGTTCCATACTGTTGTTGTGCCACGCGCGAGCGTCCCGCAAAGAATCGCGTTCTCGGTCGCTCCGGTCGATCTAATTGGAAGGTAAATATCTGCGCCTCGCAGTCCTTTCGGTGCTCGAGCACACAGCATTCCATCTTCCTCCCACACATCCGCGCCGAGAGCTCGCAAGAGCATCTCGTGAAGATCATATTTTCGCTCGCCAAGCTTGCAGCCACCTGGAAGAGGGACGGCACCTTCACCGAATCGCGCAATCAGAGCACCAAGGATGAGCAACGTGTTGCGGATCGAGCGCCCGTCCCATTGCAACACAGTCTGCAATGAGCCTTCGCTTTCCTCGATCCTAATTCGGCGATCTTGAATCAAGCAGGTCTTACCCAACGCTCGCAGCATTTCGACGTGAACGTGCACATCCAACATGCTCTCCGGAAATTGGGAGATCTCGACAGCCTCAGTAGTCAGAAGAGACGCTGCCAGCAATCGAAGAACGCTGTTTTTAGCGCCCAGGAGATAAACGTCCCCAGCTAATCGGGAACGCTCTATGACGTACGTAGTCGACTCCCTGGGCCGACTTACCTCCCCGGAATAAGCGATTGAATTCGTCATGTAAGCAACCTGAGTACCAGCGAATGTACGACCTGAGGACCTGAAATCTTGATGTACCTACGGTCGCTTTCCTACGAGCTGGTAAACGGTGGCGATCACCGCCACCAAAATCCCACCGACCATTGTGATAACAATGCAAAGCACAGACCTTCTGGGGGCGTGCTTTTCGAGCGGAACAACCGGCGGATCAAGAACACGAAACACATACTCAGGCCGAGCTTCCGCAAGCATTGCGGTCTTCATCTGCTCTTCAATAAGCTGTATGGCAGCCAATCGGACTTCATTTACGCTCGTCTGTCCCAAACGCTGCTCCATGTACTCGACACTTCGGTTTGCCTCATCCAAGTCTCGAGCCCGCATGTGCGAATTCAGATCTTTAATGAGAAGGTCGGTCCATTCCTTCGACATTTCAGGCGAAAGCGAATCAACAGACAATCGAACGAGACCTGTCTTTGGGTCCTGCTCCACCGACACCATCTTTGAGAATACTTCGTAAATTTCCCAATCTGTTGGCTCCGGTGAAGCCAGCGGATCGACCTTCCTGAGCCAAACCTTTCGTGCCGAGTCGTAGATTTCAGGATCAATAATCCAGGACTTGTTGTTCAGATCCCACCCCTTAGCCGCGAAAAGCGGCACAACAAGCTCGTGCCGCTTAGCAAACTCAGTGAGGAACTGACGGGAGGTTAGGGTCTGAATACCGAGAGTTGTATTGTCGACAGCAGATCCACCCAAATTCAGACCGGCCAATCCAGCTATCGCACTCAAATTACCCCCCAATCCGGGGAGTCCCCGTGGTCTCTCTTGGGAAACAGGCGTGAGCAGCGCTGTAGAACGGTAAATGTTCGGCAACGACAGCGCGAAGATCACCGAGCCCACTCCAATCAATGCGGTAATGGCCAAAATCACGAACTTCTGATTCCAAGCCGCTCTCCACAATGCAGCAAGATCAATGAACTCATCTTCCGGAGTCACTGTCGATCTCTGTTCGGTCACTGGCTGGCTCATTTTTCAGAACGAATTGACCGCCGCCACGGCTACGGCGAGGTTATAGAGAATCGTCGTCACCGACGTCCAAAGCGGCAACGGTCTCATGCGATCGGTGTCGATCGGCACGACGACCGTATCGCCCGGCTCCAGCTTGCCGTTGGCTCCGCGGCGAAACCAGAACGCATTCTCTTGAGACATGACGCTCCCATCGGCCCGAACGACGTAAATGCGCTTAGTGTCTGCCCGCCGCGTCGGTCCGCCGCTCAAATCCAGATAGTCGTCTCGACGGAGGCCACGCTGATAGACGTGCGTCGTCGGGTTTTGCACTTCGCCGATGACGGAGACGTACTGCTTGACCTGAGGAATGATGAGCCGGTCGCCATTGCGCAGCTCGATATCCGCCTCGCTGTTCCTGTTACGCAGCGCGTCCTCTAGTTCGATGACAAGACGACCTATCGGCTCAGCCGCCTGCAGTTGCGATAGCAATGCCTGCCCAGTAGCCAGCGTTTCCGCTGCATCCTGGTTTCGGCCTGGCGCCTGCGACGTTTGCAGCGCAAGTAGCGCTAGATCGGATTTCATCCGAGCCGTGAGAAGGTCGATCTGTTGCCGCTCCTGCGCTTTGATCTCCTCACGCGTGAACACGCTTCCTCTCGGAAATGCCTCTGACGTCAATCCGCCTGCTCGCTCGATCAGCGAGCTCAACCGCTCCCCTTTCCGAATCGGATACGTGCCAGGGAAACGAACTTCCCCTTGCAGCGTCACGAACTGCTGCTCCCGCCAATCCGGAGTCTCTTTGACGACAAGCACGTCGTACGGACGCAACACGACACGTGCATCGGCGCTTGTATTGGACAGCGAAACTGTGATCACTTCGGTCTTGCGCTCTCTACCGTCCACGACTTCATAGCGCGTCAGCTCTGCGGTCCCTCCATGCGCCGCATCTTCGAGACCGCCGCCGGCCCGAATGAGGTCGTCGATCGTCATTCCGGCCTCGAGCGGATAGATTCCCGGGGAGCGAACGCGACCGCTGATCGTGACCAGCGGTTGCGGCTGGTTGTCTCGCGTTTGCAGGCGCAGCTCTTCGATGATTCTTGTAAGAACAGCACCACGATCGGGCACCCGGCTGAACGCAATCACTCGATCGCGGCTTTGAAGCAAGGGATCGTGCTCGGAGCCAGGTTGCTCGAAAGCGCGAACCGCGTCGGCCGAAAGCACTTCGACGCGCCGGTCTCGAGGAGACTCGCGACGAATCAAGACATAGCGCAGATCGGCTCCGGGCTTGAACATCTGCAGACTTCCCAACAAGTCGGTAAGCCGCATACCTTGACGCCACGCGTAGGGTCCCGGACGCTGCACATGCCCTTCGAGAAACACACCTCGAGTGTCGTTGAACACCTTCGGGACGATGATCACGTCTCCCGCATAGAGACGCTGACTGCGTCCCGCGTCCGTCGTCATGTCGACATTGATGACTGAGCGCTCACGATTGTTGTCGATACGCTCGAGACGCAGACTGCGGTGGTCCGCCTCAGGACTTAGTCCGCCGGCTAGCTGGACGAGATCTGCAACGGTCGCGCCATCGCGAAACTCATAGATAGCTGGGCGACGAACTTCGCCCGCAATCGATGCAGTACTTCCAATCGGCGGAACGAAAATCGCGTCACCCTGCTGGAGCGGTAAATCTCGCGACGTGTCGCCGCGGAGGAGGAGGTCGTAGAGATCGAGACGCGTGACCGTCGATCCGCCGCGCTTCAGCTCGATGTTGCGCAAAGAGCCGATCCTCGACACTCCACCGCTCGCGAATAGTGCGTTTGTGATCGTTGAAAGGCCGCTGACGGTATAGGCACCGGGGCGATTCACGTCACCAACAACAAAGATGCGAATCGAACGCAGCTCTCCCATCGTGACGCTCGCGCGCACCCCGATCATTTGCTCGGAAACACGACGATCGATTTCTTCGCGCACCTGATCGAAGGTCAGGCCGGTCACCTGGATCGGACCGAACTCGGGAATCGTCAACGTACCGTTTCGATTGACGACGAGTTGATAGCGTCCAGTTTTCTTACCGAACAGCTCGACCGTGATGTTGTCTCCGGGACCTACGCGATAGTCGGCTGGCACGGGAATATCTGTCGCAGGTGCAAATGTCGTCGGAGCCTCGCCGAACACGTCGTAGCCGAACGGCTTCAGCGCTTCGATACCGACCGGCTCGATTGGCAGCAGCGTCACTGTGATATTCAAGCCAGCGAGCCGCGGATCCGCGTTCAAGAGTTGAGTGACTTGTTCTTCGGTAAGGCCACGTACGTTGATCGGTTCGAACAAAGGCAGCGCAATGCGGCCTTGCTCGTCCAAGCGATATGGATTTTCTGCGACGAGTCGGTCACGACGTTCAGTCAGGACACGCTGCAAGTCTTCGTTGATCGGCGCGATTTCCTCCCTTAGTTGCACATCCAAGATCAGTGTCGATCCTGGACCCGTGCGCGGAGGCCCAGCAGTTTGAGTTTGTTCCGTCGGAGGAGGGCTGACCGGAACTGTCGTCTGAGGTGTAGCCAACGGTGCGTCGCGCCGTTGTGGCGTGGACTGCCCTCTCACCGCCTCGAGCACGGCCCGCTGCTGATCGGGCGGCAGGTTGCGGAAGGTCTCGAGCTGTTCAGGCGTCGGTGTTTGAGATTGCGCGGTGGCCACGGGCGCCGAGGCGCCAAATAGCGCAATTAATAAGAGTGTCAGACGTAGCCAAACCCCAGCGGGGCCATCCCCGATTTTCTGCATGGTTTACAGAATCCCGCTTGTTTTTACAGAACGCGGGATTCTAGGGAGTGCCCCTCACGGCCACAACAAGACTTTCCCCCAGAAGTGCTGGAGTTGCGATGGGATTCTCATGGGCCTATGGGGAATCTTGAGGCAAATCACATTTGCCCGTGACTTGTGACTGGTGACTAGTGACTCGTCTCGGGCAGCACCCTGGCGGGTGCTGAGCTCGTACGAGCTGGCGAGGCCTCCTTTGCCCGTGGCAAGTCGCCGTCGTCTGACCCCTGCTCAGCTTCCCCGAAGGGCAAGTCAGATCTGGTGAAATCCGCCACATGCGACGCAGCCTTCCGTTTCGGAACTGAGCTCTTCTGCCAAGACTCCCTATATACCGGCCCGAGCGCCCTCCCAGAGCGCTCAGAAAGTGCAACCTGTCACGGGTCACCAATAGGGTCCGAAGATGTATGTGCACTTCGACTCAAGCTCGCGATCATTGCAGTTAGCATTTGCCCCACGCGATCAATGGCAACTTGGAGCGAAGTCGGCTGCAGGAGTCCGAGCCGAACTGCCAAGATCGCCTGCGCTTCCAGCTCAACTAAAGATCCCCTGGCAACGTAGAGAAATCGAAGAAAGTCACGACGAGTACGCCTCGCCGCACCCTCGGCGATATTGCTGACAACCGAAACTGCAGCACGCCGCATCTGCATGCTTAGACCGAAGCGCTCATCACCTGGAAAGGCACGTGTCGCTTGATACGTACGCTCTGCCAGGTCAAGCGCCCGTTGCCAAACTTCGAGGTCTTTGTGTGTACGTCCCTTCATCAGAACCTCCCTGTCCCTCCATGTTAAGTCGGCTCACCTCGCGACCACAGCATGGGCCCAGCCGCGCGGTTCACGAGTCACCAGTCACGAATCACCGGTCACGCAGCACTATGCCCTCCACTTCCCCACATACTCCAACAGTCCCCGGAGAGAAGCATCGACGGTTGCTTCGTGAGGTTTCTCGATGGCGGGTGCTAGGGAATCTGCGAGTTTCTTGCCGAGCTCGACGCCCCATTGGTCGAAGGCGTTGATGCCCCAGATGACGCTTTGAACGAAGACTTTGTGCTCGTAGAGGGCGATGAGGCGGCCGAGCGTCTTCGGTCCGAGGCGTGAGAACAGAATGATCGAGCTCGGCCGGTTGCCGGGGTGCAGCCTGTGAGGAATGAGTCGCTCGATCTCGCTTTCGGGCAGGTTCTTCGCCGCAAGATCGGCCCGAACCTGTTCTGCCGTCTGGCCGAATGCAAGTGCTTGTGCTTGAGCAAAACAGTTTGCGAGCGCGAGATTCTGTTGTTGCTGATACGGGCTCGATGCATTTACGGGTGCGATGAAATCGAGCGCGGCGCGCGCAGTGCCTTGGTGGAGCAACTGAAAAAATGAATGCTGGGCGTTCGAACCCGGTTCGCCCCACAAGACAGGGCATGTGTCGTACGCGACCTGCTTGCCATCGAGGGTCGTCCTCTTGCCATTCGACTCCATTTCTAGCTGCTGCAAGTAAGCCGGGAATCGATGTAGCCGCTGGTCGTACGGCAACACGGCAAGCGAATCGATGCCGAGGAAGTTGCGGTTCCAAATACCGATCAGCGCCATCAGCACCGGAATGTTCCTTTCGAACGGCTCCGTCCTGAAATGCTCGTCCATCTCGAAGCCGCCTTCGAGGATGCGCTCGAACTGATCCATACCGAGTGCGAGCGCAATCGACAAACCGACCGCCGACCACAACGAATAGCGTCCACCGACCCAGTCCCACATCGTGAAGCGGTTTTGCGGCGGAATCAGAAACGCATCCAACGCTTTGCTATTCGTGGACACGGCAGCGAAGTGCCGCGCCGGCGCTCCTTCGCCCAATCGATCGACGACCCATTGCCGCGCGATTCTTGCGTTGGTCAACGTCTCGAGCGTTGTGAAAGTCTTCGAACAGACGACAAACAGCGTGCGCGCAGCATCGACCTTCTCGAGTACATCGCCGAGTTGCACTCCGTCAATGTTCGAGACGCAATGCAGACGAATGTTACGGTTACGAAAGTTTGCGAGGGCCTCGGTCGCCATGACGATACCGAGATCGGAACCGCCAATGCCGATATTCACGATATCCGTGAAAGGCTTTCCCGTGTGGCCGTGGATCCTTCCGCTGTGCACGCCCTCGACGAAGTTGCGCATCTTCTCGAGGCTAGCACGCACTTCAGGCATGACATCTTTGCCATCGACGAGTACCGGCCGATCGCCTCGATTGCGCAAAGCAGTATGGAGGACCGCACGATTCTCTGTAGTGTTGATCTTCTCTCCGGCGAACATCGCGTCGATGCGCTCGCGCACCCCTCTTGCTTCAGCAAGCGAAATCAGCAACTGCAGCGTCTCGCCAGTCACACGCTGCCGCGAAAAATCGAACAGCAGATTGACGGCGTTGCGCGAGAATGCTTCGAAGCGACCAGGGTCCTGAGCAAAGAGATCGCGAAGGTGCGTCGACCGCATGGTCGACGCATGATTCTCCAATGCTTGCCATTCGCTCGTAGAAACGAGTTCTTGCGTCACGTCATCTCTCCCCGGGAAAGACGCAGGGAAATGGGAAATGGGAAAGCGAAAGGAATACGCCAGCGCGCGGATCGGAGCAAAGTGAGCTACACCGCGTTCCCTATCCCCTTCTTCCCAATTTCAACCACTCAGTGCACAAGCCAGTGCACGACCGTGTTCCGAGGCTACAACATGGAAGGGGATGGGAAAAGGGAAGCTCAGGGGAGTTAAGGGAAAAGGGAAAAGGGAAAAGGGAATTGGGAAATGGGAAATGGGAAATGGGAAGAGGAAGCGACGTGCCACCCAGCACAGTCGAATTCGCTCGGAGCCGACAGGGATCGCTGACTGATTCTTGATTATTCCGCGGATGAGTTCGACGCCGTCTCTTTCCCTTTTCCCTATTCCCTACTCTCGCGACGACGCAATGCCCGGATCTGACCGCTGAGCAATTGTCCCACCTTGCGGACGTACGCCTCTACAGGTCCCGTGTCCAACGCATACTCCATGCGACGCGCAAGCTCGAGCTGCGCATCCAGCTCAGCGAGCGAACCGCGTGCCACATGCAGGAACTGAATGTACTCACTGCGGCTGCGACGGGAAGCGCCTTCCGAAATATTGCTCAGAACTGAGACTGCTGCACGTCTCATCTGAGCGGCCAATCCGAACCGCTCCTCAAGCGGAAACCTCTTGGTCAAGCGATAGGTCAACTCCGCCAAGAGCAGCGCACACTTCCAGACTTCGAGCCTCTTGTGAGCGAAGACAAAGGTGTCCATTGCGACCTCCGTGTCTTTCCCTTTTCCCGATTCCCTACTCCGTACCCTTCCCGTAGTACTCCAAATACCACTCGACGAACTTCCTGACGCCTTCTTCAACAGGGGTTGCAGGCTTGTAGCCGACATCGCGGACGAGGTCGTCGACGTCGGCATAGGTGTCGGGAACATCGCCGAGCTGAAGCGGCAGCAAGTTCTTCTTGGCTTTCTTGCCGAGACAGTTTTCGATGCACTCGATGTACTTCATCAGCTCGACGGGAGCGTTATTGCCGATGTTGTACAGCCTGTACGGTGCTTTGCTCGTACCCGGATCTGGCTCGTCGCTGTTCCAGTCGGGATTCGGCGTCGCAATGCGGTCCATCGCGCGTACGACGCCTTGGACGATGTCGTCGATGTACGTGAAGTCTCGACGATGGTTGCCGTAGTTGAAAACGTCGATCGGCTTGCCGGCCAGGATGTTCTTGGTGAATAGGAACAACGCCATGTCGGGTCGGCCCCAGGGACCGTACACAGTGAAGAACCGCAGACCTGTCACCGGCAGTCCGTACAGATATGCGTACGTGTGCGCCATCAATTCGTTTGCCTTCTTCGTCGCTGCGTAGAAGGACAACGGATGGTCCACGTTCTGGTGGACCGAGAACGGCATCTTGGTATTCGCGCCGTACACCGAGCTCGTCGATGCATAGACAAGGTGCTCGACACCGTTGTGACGGCAGCCCTCCAAGACATTCGCGAATCCGACGACGTTGCTATCGACATACGCCATCGGGTTTTGGAGCGAGTAGCGAACACCGGCTTGGGCCGCCAGGTTGATAACGCGGTTGAATTTCTCCCGCGCGAACAACTCAGCCATTCCCGTCCGATCCGCGAGATCCAACTTGACGAAACTGAAGTTCGAATACCGCTTGAGAATCTCCAGGCGCCCGAGCTTCAACGAGACGTCGTAGTAGTCGTTGAGATTGTCGAGCCCGACAACGGTATCGCCGCGCTCGAGGAGAAGGTTTGCCGTATGAAAGCCGATGAACCCGGCAGCGCCGGTGACCAGGATCTTCATGTGCGTGCTTGATTCCGATTAGGGACCTGAAAGGCTACTGCATTTCCGGGCAAACGCCGAGTAATTCTGGCGCAGAAGGCCCTTGGGGCGAGGCATCCTATCCTCGGATATTCCAGGAGGTTACCGATGAACGGAGCCCTCGACCGGCACGCACTGCTCTGGCAAGACGCCATTGCCGCCGCAAGTAAGGTTTATACGGCGACCGCGCAGGCGGACTCCCGTTACGAGGACCTGCAGGACCGAATGCGGGCCTCCGCGCTCAGGTTAGCGACGAGCCTCGCACAAGCCGGCGCGCTGTCGAGGCGCTCTGAACGCCTCTCGGTCCTCAACTCCGCCGCTGGGACGCTCGCTGAGCTCGAAACACAGACCCACATCGCCATCGAGCTCGAAATTCTCGATCCAAAGCTGTCGCTCGCCTCTCACGTAGCACGCCTGCGAACGGCACTCGCCGCCATGATTCGCAGTCTTCAGGAGCAACGCAGCAGGGACATGCCTCCTACGTGGCAGGTACGCCCGCACGCGCTCGGATCCACCGCAAGAATGATCGATCGGAAGACGTTATAGCCTGCCGTCTACGCTCTTTGCGTCGAAAACGTACTTGATGTCGTACAGAACGTGCGGGTGATTGCCGTAGCTGCGCACCGTCTCGATGCCGAGCTCCTTGAATTGCTTGTGAGCCACTGCCATCACGATCGCATCGTAGGCGCCCTTCTGCGGCGCCGCGATCGGCGTGATGCCGTACTCGTGCTGGCACTCTTGCGGATCGACCCACGGGTCGTACACATCGACATTGGCGCCGTATTTCTCGAGCTCGCGAATCACATCGACGACTTTTGAATTGCGCAGGTCGGGGCAGTTTTCCTTGAAGGTGATGCCCATCATCAGGATCTTCGATCCGCACACGTGAATGCGCTTACGGATCATCAATTGCGTGACGCGCTCGGCGACGTAAATTCCCATGTTGTCGTTGATGCGTCGGCCCGCCAGGATCATCTCGGGGTGATAGCCGATCTCCTGTGCCTTGTGCGTGAGGTAATAGGGATCGACGCCGATGCAATGGCCGCCGACGAGGCCCGGTGTAAAGCGCAAGAAATTCCATTTCGTGCCCGCCGCCTCGAGCACTTCCTGCGTGTCGATGCCGAGACGATTGAAGATCAGCGCAAGCTCGTTGATGAGCGCGATGTTGACGTCGCGCTGGGTGTTCTCGATGACCTTCGCCGCCTCTGCGACTCGAATGCTCGATGCCTTGTGGGTACCGGCCTTGATGATCTTCGAATAGATCTGGTCGACGAAAGTCGCGACTTCCGGCGTCGACCCCGAGGTGATCTTCTTGATCGTCGTCAGGCGATGCTCCTTGTCGCCTGGATTGATGCGCTCGGGGCTGTAGCCTGCAAAGAAATCTCGATTGAACTTAAGTCCCGAGACGCGCTCGAGAATCGGTACGGCGACTTCCTCGGTGCAGCCCGGGTAGACCGTCGATTCGTAAACAACCACATCGCCCTTCTTGAGCACCTTGCCGACGGTCTCGCTCGCGCCTTCGATCGGGCGCAGATCGGGGCGCTTGTAGTTATCGATCGGCGTGGGGACCGTCACGATGAAGACCTGGCACTCTTTCAGGTCCGAAATGTCGGTCGTGAAGCGCAGACGATTCGCCGCCTTGAGCTCCTCAGGCTCGACTTCCAGCGTGCTGTCGCGCCCTTCCTTGAGCTCGGCGATGCGTCCGGGCTTGATATCGAATCCGACGGTATCGAAGTGTTTGCCGAACTCGACCGCTAGCGGCAGTCCGACATAACCGAGGCCGATGACACCCAGCTTGCAATTCTCGGGGTTGAAGGTGCTCATGCGAGGCTATTTGTGTATTGGCTTTAAAAGTTAAGAATGCCACAGGGTCTTCCCTGAAATCGCGACACACGTCACTTAGTACATGGGAGACAAAGGGGCGATTGCGGAACGGGCGGGGACGTGATCAACAGAGGCGCTTGAGGCTGAAGACCGAAGGCTGAAGGCTGAAGGTGAAGGTAGAAGCGCTGCGTTCGCGCGCCTCAGGGCAGCTGTGGGCTTCCCCCGATTTCGCGGACACCTTGCAAGAGGTGGACAATGCGGAAATCGGAGGGCAAGAGATGTCGACTAAGAGACGAAAGTTCACAGACGAGTACAAGGCTGAAGCAGTACGGATTTGGCGGGAAAGTGGTAAATCGGTCAGGCGAGTTGCGGTGGAGCTTGGGCTGACGCCGAGCGCCTTAGAGCGCTGGGTCAAGCAGGAGAAGGATGCGCAGCAGCTGGGTACGACAC
>Ga0207864_1000132_pt1 | contig 118698 bp, 105 predicted proteins | sample HigsolmetaAR202D_FD_184834 | JGI IMG/M metagenome (GOLD analysis project Ga0207864, IMG submission 184834) | Ionic liquid and high solid enriched microbial communities from the Joint BioEnergy Institute, USA - AR20-2-D (SPAdes) (version 2) ...
GATGGATCATTTCTTTGCCGATCGAGAAACGGCTCGTACCGTCCGGCATCACGCCCTTGCCTTGCGTGGCGCGGATGGCCGTACAGAGATTGGTCTTGCGCGACAGACACGATTTGCACTGTCGGCATTCGGGCGTGTAGAGCGGAATGACGTGATCGCCCTTCTTCACCGAGGTCACGCCAGGGCCGACATCGACGACGACACCGGCGCCTTCGTGACCGAAGATCACTGGAAACAATCCTTCCGGATCGGCACCGGAGCGCGTGAATTCGTCCGTGTGACAAACGCCGGTCGCCTTGATCTCGACGAGCACTTCCCCCGCCTTCGGTCCGTCCAAATCGACGGTCGTCACTTCGAGCGGCTTACCGGGAGCATATGCAACTGCAGCGCGTGTCTTCATGGCCCTATACCGTGGAGAACGAATCGAGCTTCGGATTCTGCACCGTGCGCACACCGCACACCATCAGCGAGCGCCACGATGCAACGAAAAGCATTTTCCCTATGCGCGTTGCGGACCGGGGCGCCCGGACTCCACGACGTACGAGCGCACGACTGCGGCACCCGAATTGGCATCGTACGGAGAGTCGAGCCCGACGAGATCGGCACGCACGTGGTCGCGGCGCACGTCCAACCGCAAGTAGCCGCGCTTTTCCGAGTTCGCATACAGCACGTTCGGATTCAACGCTTGCGCCTTGTTCCAGGCAGCCTGCGAGCTGCCTTCCGAAGAAATCGACGTCGCGACGAGCTCGCTTGCGACGATGGGCGACTCCGGATCGCCAGGTCGGCGATGAAGATTTCCGACCAAAAACGCGTGAATGTCGCCGCTCAGCACGACCGGATTCGCGACGCGCGAGTCGGCGAGCGCGGCCATCATGCGTTCGCGTGCTGCCGGATACCCATTCCAGCTATCGTTGCGGAACAGCTCGGCGTCCTTCGTGCCCTCGTTCAAGTACGTCATCAGCGTGCCCTGCGCGAGCAGATTCCATGTCGTTTCGCTGAGCTTGAAACGCAGCCGTAGCCAGCTCTCTTGCACCTCGCCGAGCTTCGTGCGGCTGGGATCTTTCAGCTCCTCGCAATTCACGTTCCCCGAAAGGCGCGTAAACGGCTGCGTGCACGCAAGCGGCGAGCGGTATTGACGCGAATCGATCATATAGAGCGTCGCGAGCGTGCCGAAAGCGCGCCGGTTGAAGAGGCGCACGTGCGGTCCGTACGGCACCGCACGATTCGGCAGCGGCATGTGCTCGTAGTACGCGGCATACGCGGCGGCACGGCGAGCCAGGAACCATTCGCGCGGATCGTCCATCTGCGAGACTTCGCCGGCGTAATCGTTTTCGACCTCATGGTCGTCCCACGTGACCATCCACGGATACTGCGCGTGCGCGGCCTGCAAATCGCGGTCGCTGCGATAGAGCGCGTAACGAATGCGATAGTCTTCGAGCGTGACGGTTTCCGGCGCGTTGTGATGACGGATCAGCCGGCGGCCCCAGGTCGTTTCATAAATGTAATCGCCGACGTGCACGACGAGATCCAAATCGTCGTCGAGCATGTGACGGTAGGCGTGAAAATACCCATGCTCGTACTGCTGGCATGAGGCCACCGCGATTTTCATTCGCGGATGCGCTGCATTCGATGCGGGTGCAGTGCGTGTGCGGCCGACGACGCTGCGAAATCGGCCGGCCGTGAATCGATACCAGTAATCGCGCGCCGGTTCCAATCCGGCCGGCTCGTAATGAATCGAATGCGCAAACCGGGGCGTCGCATACACCTGCTCTTTGCGCACGATGTTGCGCATGCGTTCGTCGGTCGCAATCTCGCAGGTGACCGGCACGACTTCGATCGTAGACATGCCGCCGGTCGGATGCAACGGCTCGGGCGCAAGGCGCGTCCATAGAACGATCGACGTCGGCGAGGGATAACCGGAAGCGACACCGAGCGTGAAGGGGTCCGTCTTGAAACGCGCCGTGTCGGCTGCGTGCAGCAACCGCGCCGGCAGCAGGGCCGTTCCGAGCAATGCCGACCCGCGAATCAGCAAGTCGCGGCGTGTCCACCGTTCGAGCATCGCACCCCCTTGTAAACGCGAGGCAGGAAACCCCGCACCGTGCAACCGAGTTCGAATTCGACTTGAGTCGCGGTCTTAGCATGCCACAGCCGCGTGTGGGCGATGTACGGCGAGACTTGTCCCATCAGATCACAAGACGAAGTCGGCTCGGACGTCAGCGCCTCGTTGGTATGGCCGTCCGGAAATGCCCCGAGGGGAATGCTGTTTTCATGGATGCAGGTTCGTCAATGCGCTTGCTATCCTGAAACCAAACTGATTCGTGGAGTACACCGATGGCTGCTACGCAATCCAACATGCTCGAGCTCGGCACTTTGCTGCCGGCTTTCCGACTGCGGGATTTCAACGGCAAATGGTTCTCGACCGACGACATCAAGGACGCTGCGGCGGTTGTCGTTGCCTTCATTTGCCCGCACTGTCCGTTCGTGAAGCACGTCCGACAGGAATTCGCCCGATTCGCGCGCGAGTATCAGGAGAAAGGCGTCGCCGTCATTGGCATCAATTCCAACGATCTCGAGGCGTATCCCCAGGATGGCCCGGAAGGCATGGCCGAAGAAGCGCGCAGTGCCGGGTACACATTCCCGTATCTGCTCGACGAATCTCAAGACGTTGCGCGAGCGTTCCAGGCAGCGTGCACGCCGGACTTTTACTTGTTCGACCGTACGCGGCGTCTCGTGTATCGCGGTCAGTTCGACTCGAGCCGCCCGGGCAACGACATTCGCGTCACAGGCGCCGATCTACGTGCTGCAACCGACGCCGTGCTCGCCGGCGAACCCGTTTCGGAGAATCAGCGGCCGAGCATCGGCTGCAACATCAAATGGAAGCCGGGACGGGAACCCTCGTGAGTCGTGACTGACTCGTGTGAGTAGTGAGTGGTAGGGCGCACCGCGCCCTTCCCTCCTTCCCTCCTTCCCTTATTCCTATCTTTTCCCCTTTCCCTCTCAATCAGAACATCAGCTCCTTGACCTGCTCGCGTGGCGGCATTTCGTCGAACTGCGGCAACGAATCGGTGATCGTGTGCCACGGCGCACGGGAACTCGCGTAAATGTGCAAGCGAGGTTTTGCATCGAGCGGCCGATCGAGCGAGCCGACCGGAATGTTGTAGCGCCTGATGCCTGCAAACAGCGCAGGTAAGAGACTGCCGCAGCTCGCGCAGAATGCCGTCGCGAAGAGCTGCGCCTCCGGCAACTTGTAAGTCACGACGCGATCCGCGCCGCGCGTCCAACGCAAGTTTTCCTGCCGCACGAACACGTTCGTTGCATGCGCCGTACCGCGGCTGCGTTGACAACGCGTGCAATGACAATGCACGACCTTCTGCGGCGTTTCGTCGAGCGCGTACGCCACTTCGCCGCACAAACAACTGCCCGTCAACGTCTGATCAATGCTCGCACGTTCCGGAGCGTCCGCCACGGGCACACCGAACCCCGGCGGATACTCGTCGAACTTCGGCAAGTTGTCGTTGATATCGCACATCGGCGATTTCGCTTTCACGAAGATGTGCGCTTGCGGCTTGATGCCAGGATCGTTCTGCAGCGTGCCGGCGGGAATGACGACGGCAACGGCACCGATCGAAGGAACGTTCGAACCGCAATGCTTGCAGAACGAACGCACAACGGCCTGCGACGAGCGGTAGTGCGCGATGTCTTCCGTACCGCTCAGCCATCTGAAGTTGCCTGGGTCGGCACCAAGTGTGGTCCCGTACAACGTGCCGTGATGCCTGCGACACCTCGAACAGTGGCAATGCGACATCCACTTGAACGGGCCAGAGACTTCGAAGCGGACGGCGCCGCAAAGACAGGATCCGGTAAGCATGTCAGGCTGTAGGCGTTAGGCTGTTGGCTGTAGATCAGGGGCGCCGTTGCGCATTTTAAGGGAATAGGGAAAGGGGAAAAGGGAAAGGCGCGGCGCGTCCTGCTACTCACCACTCACGAGTCAACATTCACGAGTCACGCCCCTAGAACTTCACGCTCAACTGCATCGTCCCTCCGCCGTCCAGGGGTGCAAAAGCGATTTGCGCCTTGTTCGTATCGAGACCTAGAAAAGCATCGTTGAACCACGAGGCGAGGAAGTTGGCGAACGCCATGCTGAACAGCGTATCGGCGGGGTAATGCCATCCGGCTTCGATGCGCGCCCATGATGTACCGATCGTCAGCGCGTACAAACCGACGTTTAGCGATGTCCGGGCCCCGTCGCTCATCTCGATCGAGTCCAAATTGCGCGATGCCAACCGGGTATGTACAGCGGATGTCGACGTGTGTCCCGAAGGGAAGCTTCGGCCGCCCAATCCGTTCGGGCGTTCGCGATCGATCGCTTCTTTCAAGGTGTTCGTGACGAGCACGGTGGAGCTCACAGCGGCGATGTGCACGAGCGCGCCCTTGGTCTTGTTGACGAACCATTCGCCCGAATCGCTGCCGCTCGGCGTCGCCGCGGTCGTGATGTGATGCGCCAATGCTGATGCATTGCGCAGATAATCGCTCCAGTCTTCGGCCGTGCGCTGCGATCCGAACACCGGTGTGTTCGTTCGCGCCCACCGCGCTACGCGCTCGTCCCAGTCGTCGATTTGAAACACGGCTGCGCCTGCCAACGGCGCCCAAACCCATGGATCGCGCGCTGCGTTCACCGCAGATGCCTTGACCCGATCCCAGCCGGGCTTGAACGTGGCGTCTTGGCCCCACGACCGGCCGTTCGGCAGTGTGCTGCACCCGCCGCATGCAAGAAGGACCAGGATGAGAAGCAAGGATGCGCGTATCGTCATGCGCGAATAATGCCACGTGGGAGAGTCGGGAAAAGGGAGGGAAAAAAGGGAAAAGGGAAAAGGGAAAAGGGAAAAGGGAATGAGGGAAGAAGGGAAGGACGCGCCGCGCCCTACCGCTCACCGGCTGTCGCTCGTAGCCAGCGAAGCTCTCGCTACTCGTGCCTCAACGCCTCGATCGGATCGAGCTGGGCGGCACGGCGTGCCGGGAAATACCCGAACACGATGCCGACGGCAGCAGAGAAACCGAACGCCAGCAGTACGATGCCGACATTCAAGACGAACGGCAGCTTGAACATGTAGGTCGCGAACGCCCCGACACTGAGCCCGAGCAGGATGCCGATGATGCCGCCGAGTGCCGCAAGCACGACTGCTTCGACCAGGAATTGCAGCAGCACGTCGCGCGCCATCGCACCCACAGCCAGGCGCGTGCCGATCTCGCGCGTTCGCTCCGTAACCGACACAAGCATGATGTTCATGATACCGACGCCGCCGACGACGAGACTGACGGCGGCAACGGCTCCGAGCAATGCAGTCAGCACGCGTGTCGTGCTCGTGAACGTGCTCGAGACTTCCTTCAAGTCGCGAATATTGAAGTCGTTGTCCTGACCCGGCCCAAGCTTGCGCCGCTCGCGCATCAATTTCTCGATGTCGGCTTGCACTTTCTCGGTCGACACGCCATCGCGCGCCGACACGAGAATCGAGTTCACGTCCGTATTTCCCGTCATGCGCCGCTGCAGTGTGCGCAGCGGGATGACGATCAGATCGTCCTGATCCTGGCCGAAGCCCGATTGGCCCTTCACGCTCAGCACGCCGATGACCTGACACGAAATGCGCGACAAGCGAATGCTCTGACCGACCGGATCCTGATCGCCGAACAACTCTTGTTTGACCGTATTGCCGAGAATGCACACGGCGGCGCCGCCGCGGAGCTCGGACTCGGTGAAGTTGCGTCCCGAAGCGAGCGGCCAGTCGCGCACTTCGATGAATTTGTCGTTCGTCCCCGTGACCGTCGTCGACCAGTTCGAGTTGCCGTAGATTGCCTGCGTGCCGCTGTTGGACTGCGGCGCCACCGCCTTGACGCCGCGGATCTCCGCTTCGATCGCCTGGACATCTTCCATCGTGAAAGGCGGTGCGGCCGATCGCGCGCCGCCGGGACCGAACCCTTGACCGCGAAACACTTGCAGCAAGTTCGTGCCCAGCTTCTGGATATCGGCCTGGATTTGCGCCGTCGCACCGTCGCCGATCGTCACCATCGTGATCACGGCCGCGACACCGATGACGATGCCGAGAATCGTCAGCGACGAACGCAACACATTGCGGCGAATTTCGCGCAATGCGAGGAGGATGGCGTTTACGAACATCGCGGCACCCCGCGATGTTCAGGCTGAAGGCTGAAAACTGAAGGTTGAAGATCGCGACGCGCGCTAGCACGCGCGAAAGCTGATGTTTGCCAGCGGTATGAAATCAGGGGCATGCGCTGTCTCTCTTCCTTCAGCCTTCAGTCTTCAGCCTAAATCTCTCACCGGCTCATTCGCTTCGTCGGTTTCGATCAGACCGTCGCGGAAGCGAACGATGCGGCGCGTCCACGCTGCAATATCGGGCTCGTGCGTGACCATGACGATCGTGATGCCCTTCTCTTCGTTGAGGCGCGTGAGAAGGCGCATGATGTCGATGCTCGTCGCGGTATCGAGATTGCCCGTGGGCTCGTCAGCGAACAGCACTTGCGGTTGCGTGACGATGGCACGCGCGATCGCCACACGTTGTTGTTGACCCCCCGACAGCTCGCTGGGCACGTGATGCTCGCGGCCCGACAAGCCGACTTCCTGCAATGCTTTTCGCGCGCGTTCGCGACGCTCTGCCGCCGGTACGCCGCGATAAATCATCGGCAGCTCTACGTTCTCGAGCGCGGAGGTGCGGCTGAGCAGATTGAAGCCCTGAAAGACGAAGCCCATGTAATTGCGGCGCAGGAGCGCGCGCTGATCGGGGCTCAATGAGCCGACGGGCACGCCCAGGAATTTGTACGTCCCGCTCGTCGGCGTATCCAAGCAGCCGAGAATGTTCATGCACGTCGACTTGCCGCCGCCGCTCGGTCCCATGACCGACACGAACTCGCCGGGATGAATCACCAAGTCGATGCCGCGCAGGGCCCGCACTTGGGCCTCGCCATGGCCATAGACTTTCGTGACTTGCTGCAGCTCGATGACGGGCTGCGGCGAGGCGGGCATTCCGGTCATGACTTCGACTTCGATTTCGTCTCGGCGTCGACGATGACTTGCATTCCCGGCTGCAGCTTGCGCTGCAAAGCCTTTTGAAACTCCTCGTTGTTCTCGATCTGGCTCGCCATACGGCCGAAATTCGGCATCTCCTCGAGGTCGAGCACTTGCGTGAACCGCCCATCGCTCGCTCCCGGCCGGAAGAACACCAGCGCCGGTTTGCCGTTCTCGAGAATCCACGCCCGGCCAAGACGACGCATCGCTCCTTGGTCGCGATTGCCTGGGCCGAATCGCATGCCGCGCGGCGGGCCCGGCATGAGCGCCTGGAACGGATTGCTCGATCGGCCGTTCGCACCCGGCATGCCTGGAATCTGCACGCCTTCAGGCTGGAATCGCATCGCGGCGTTCGGAATCAGCAATGCATCGGTCACGCTGGTCGTCAGGATCTGCGCAGTTGCGGTCATGCCCGGACGCAACAGCAAATCGTCGTTATCGACCTCGAGCACGGTTTCGTAGGTCACTACGCCCGTTGATGTCGAGGTCGAGCCGGTCTTCGTATTGCTCGATGCATAGTGCACTTGCGTGATATGCGCCCTGAACGTGCGGTTCGGATACGCATCCACCGTGAACGTCGCCTGCTGCCCGACTTGCACCGAGCCGACATCCGCTTCGTCCACGGCCACGTGCAGCTCCATCTTCTTCAGATCTTCGGCGAGCGTGAACAACACCGGCGCTTGCAACGAAGCTGCCACCGTCGAACCGGGCTCGATGGACCGTGCGAGTACGATGCCGTTGATCGGGGATTTGATCTCCGTCTTGGAGAGGTCGGTGCGAACGGCTTCGAGGCTCGCGCGCGCTTGCGCGACCGCCGCCTTCGCTGCCGCGAGATCGCCTTCGGCGCGCGCCACAACCGATTGCGCAACGTCCATGTCCTGTTCGGACGGAATCTTGTTGCCCGACAGCTCGCGCACTTTCAGCAAGCGTTGATAGTTCGCACGGGCTTCTTTCAGCGAGGCTTCGCTTTGAATCACACGTGCCTCGGCCGAAGCGAGCGCAGCTTCCTGTTGCAGCACTTGCGCCTTGAGTCGTGACGTGTCGAGCACGGCCAACACCTGACCGGCCTTCACTTCGTCGTTCACGTCCACGTACACGTGTCGGATCGTGCCCGACAGCTCGCTGCCGATATCGACCTGATTGCGCGGTTCGAGATTGCCGGTTGCCGTGACCGTGACGACGATGTCGCCGCGTCGTATCTCCTCGGTGATATAGCTCGTCGTGGCTTTGCTGCCGCGGCCCAGCACCAAATACGCCACGATCGCGATGACGACTCCGATCGCGACCCACTTGGCATAGCGCATCCACGGCCTCGGCTCGTGCCCATACCCGCCTAGGGTGCGAGCAACTTCGGAGCTGGTGACGGTCGTCTGGTTATCCATGTCGGTTCGTGCAGCCAATGGTGAGATCGTGAATTACGGGGTGCCGGCGGCCGCGGTGGTCGAGGCCGGGAATACCGACCAGCCGCCGCCGAAAGCTTTGTACAGACGGATCAAGTTGGAAGTGAGCTCGCCGCTGCTGACCGCAAGCGCATCCTCGGTGGACGTCAATTGCCGATCGGCGGACACCACCGTTTGGAAATCGACCAGACCGGAGTTGTATTGTGCGACCGCCAATTCGCGAGCGAGCCGCGCGCTTTCGGCCGCTTGCGTGAGCGCTTCAAAGCGCCGCTGCTCGTTCGCCCATTGCGTGAGCGCGTTCTCGATTTCTTCCAGGATCGAGAGCACGGTCGCTTCGTAGGAGGCGAGCGCCTGATCGACCAGCGCATTCTGCGCGACGACCTGCTGACGCAGCGCACCGGCACGGAAGATCGGAATGTTGAGCGACAACCCATAGCTGCGCGTCTCGAGGCCGGACGAGAACAGCTCGCCGGCATCGGAACTGGAAAAACCGAAAGAGCCGCTGAGCGACAAGCTCGGATAGAGCGCCGCGGTAGCCACGCCCACTTGGGCGGTCTGCGCCGCCAGGCGGCGTTCGGCCGCGCGCAAATCGGGGCGGCGGCGCAGAACTTCAGCGGGCACGCTCGAAACGATTTCGCGCGGTGCCGTCGGAATCGCGCGCGGTTCGGCCAGGATCTCGTGCAATGCGCCCGGTTCGCGGCCGGTCAGGACGGCCAACCGATTCATTGCCGCTTCCAACGACGACTGCAGCGACGGAATCTGCGCGAGCGTTTGCGAATAGCTCGTGCGGGCCTGCTCGACGTCGAGCACCGTGGCCAATCCGGCTTCGGCGCGCCATTGAGCGATGTCGAGCACCGAGCGTTGCAGCTCGAGATTGCGCTCGGCAAAGGCAAGTCGCGACTGCGTCGTGCGCACGTTCACGTAGGTCAGTGCGACGTCGCCCAGCAATGTAACGAGCACATCGCGTAAATCGGCCTCGACTGCTGCCAAACTGGCATTCGCTGCCTCGAGCGACCGGCGCCGTGCGCCGAACAGATCGAGCTCCCAGCTCGCATCGATGCCCGCGGTGTAGGTTTCGCCGCTCGTCGTCGAACCGATGTCGCCGCCGGGAAAATCGGCCTCGGAACCGCCGCGCCGAGTGCGTTCGGTGTCCCGGCCGCTCCCCGAGCCGCCGATGGTCGGGAACAGGCCCGCTGCCGAAATGTTGCGGCGCGCGCGGGCCTCGCGCACGCGTGCCAGTACCTGGTCGACTGTCTTGCTTTCCCGCACTGCCTGCTCGATGAGCTGATCGAGCGTCGGGTCGTTCAGCACCTTCCACCAGGCCGCGAGCGTCGCATCGTTCGCCGCATCCTCTTGCGTCGTTGCAGCAGGGGGGTGGCGCCATTCGTCGATCGCCGGCAGTTGCGGCGCGCGATAGTTCGGCCCGACGGCGCAAGCCGCGAGCAGGCTCGCGAGCAGCACCGTGCCGCCACGGCGGAGGACCTTCCTATGCTGAGTCGAACGCAGGTACAAGCACTGCTCCTGTTGCGAAAGACTGCTTTTTATATGGGGGAGCAGTCGCTCGAGAGTGACGTCTAGGCGCTCGTATGATGAATAAGTTCGCCTTTTACCTGGGAAAAGAAGTGTCATTGGGTCGTAACCATATGTGTCTGAAATCCCTGTAATTCTCGGCACTTCTCCGCTTATGCCGATTCGTGCTCTCGAACGTACGGAATGCGATATGCGGCGCATGCGCATTCACGCACAATCCCGCCCCCGTTACCCGAATTTAACCTCCGCCCGCTGAACGGCGAGCGGGCCGAATATGACAAGACTGACCCATCTGCAGCGGCTCGAGGCCGAGAGCATCCACATCCTGCGCGAGGTGGTGGCGGAGTGCGAACGGCCGGTGATGCTGTACTCGATCGGCAAGGACAGCTCCGTGATGCTGCACTTGGCGATGAAGGCCTTCTATCCGGCCAAGCCTCCTTTTCCTCTACTCCACGTCGACACGACCTGGAAATTCCGCGACATGATCGCCTTCCGCGACCGCATGGTCGCGCAGTACGGGCTGGAGCTCATCGTGCACGTCAACCCGGAAGGGCTCGAGCGCGGCATCAATCCGTTCGTGCACGGCTCTGCGGTGCACACGGATGTGATGAAAACTCAGGCGCTGAAACAGGCGCTCGACAGGTACGGCTTCGATGCCGCATTCGGCGGCGCACGTCGCGACGAGGAGAAATCGCGCGCCAAGGAACGGGTGTTCTCGTTCCGTTCGGCGCAGCATCGCTGGGATCCCAAGCGACAGCGTCCGGAGCTTTGGCGCCAGTACAACGCGCGCAAGAACAAGGGCGAGAGCCTGCGCGTGTTCCCGTTGTCGAACTGGACCGAGCTCGACATCTGGCAATACATCTATCTCGAGAACATTCCGATCGTGCCGCTCTACTTCTCGGCGCCGCGTCCGGTCGTCAAACGCGACGGCACGTTGATCATGGTGGACGACGAACGGATGCCGCTCGCCCCCGGCGAGCAGCCCGAGATTCGCTCGGTGCGTTTTCGCACGCTCGGCTGCTACCCGCTCACCGGCGCGATCGAGAGCACGGCTGCCACGCTCCCCGACATCATCCAAGAGATGCTGCTCACGAAGAGCTCCGAGCGGCAAGGCCGCGTCATCGACCACGACAGCGCGGCATCGATGGAGAAGAAGAAGCAGGAAGGCTATTTCTAGACGTGACTCGTGACTGGTGAGGCGTGACTCGTAGAGACACGGGCCATTTCACGGCAGTTCACCAGAGCGAGGAATTGCGAGCAGAGACGAAAGCAAGCAGCACGCCCAGAGTCACTAGTCACGAGTCACCAGTCACGAATATCAGTAATGACCCACAAATCCGAACTCATCGCCGCCGACATCGAGGCGTATCTGAAAGCTCACGAGCACAAGAGCTTGCTGCGCTTCATCACGTGCGGCAGCGTCGATGACGGCAAGTCCACGTTGATCGGGCGCTTGTTGTACGAATCGAAGATGATCTTCGAGGACCAGCTCGCGGCGCTCGAAGCGGATTCGAAGAAGGTCGGCACGCAAGGCGGTGCGCTCGACTTCGCGCTGCTCGTCGACGGTCTGGCCGCCGAACGCGAGCAAGGCATCACGATCGACGTCGCCTACCGGTTTTTCTCCACGGACCGCCGTAAGTTCATCGTCGCGGACACGCCGGGTCACGAGCAGTACACCCGCAACATGGTGACCGGCGCGTCGACGGCGGACGTGGCCGTGATCCTGATCGACGCTCGCAAGGGCGTGCTCACGCAGACGCGTCGGCACAGTTACATCGTGTCGCTGCTCGGCATCCAACACGTCGTGCTCGCGATCAACAAGATGGATCTGGTCGATTTCTCGCAAGAGATCTTCGACGCGATCGTGAGCGAGTACCGCGACTTCGCTCAGCAGATCGGTTTGAAGACCGTCACACCGATTCCGCTTTCGGCGCTGCGCGGCGACAACATTCTCGAGCGTAGCAACCGCACGCCGTGGTATCACGGCCCCACGCTGATGGGCTATTTGGAAACGGTCGAGGTCGAAGACGATCTGCAAACGAAGCCGTTCCGCCTTCCGGTGCAGTGGGTCAATCGCCCGAATCAGGATTTCCGCGGCTTTGCAGGTACGATTGCGAGCGGCACCGTGCGCGTCGGCGATACGGTGCGCGTGGTTCCCTCGGGACGCACCAGTCGCGTTGCACGCATCGTGACGTTCGACGGCGATCTCGAGCAGGCGGTGGCAGGACAGTCGGTCACGCTGACACTGACTGATGAAATCGATATCAGTCGCGGCGATGTGCTCAGTCTCGCCGATTCGCCGCCGGGCGTCGCCGATCAATTCCAGGCAACGATCATCTGGATGCACGAGGAGCCGATGCTTCCTGGCCGCCCGTACTTGATCAAGTTGGGCACACAAACCGTCACGGGCAGCATCACGGCGCCCAAGTACAAAGTGAACGTCAACACGCTCGAGCACCTCGCGGCCAAACAGCTCGAGCTCAACGAGATCGGCGTGTGCAATCTGAGCTTGGATCGGTCGGTCCCCTACGACCCGTACGTCGAGAACCGCGAGATGGGCGGGTTCATCCTGATCGACAAATTGAGCAACGACACCGTCGGCGCAGGTCTCCTCCACTTTGCGTTGCGTCGTGCCGAGAACATTCACTGGCAGGCGCTCGATGTGAACAAACATGCCCGCGCTGCACTGAAAGGACAACGCGCTTGCATCCTGTGGTTCACCGGATTGTCCGGCGCCGGCAAATCGACGATCGCAAATCTCGTCGAAAAGCGGCTGCATTCCCTCGGACGTCACACCTACACGCTCGACGGCGACAACGTGCGGCACGGGCTCAACAAGGATCTCGGTTTCACGGACGCGGATCGTGTCGAGAACATTCGGCGCGTCGCCGAAGTCGCCAAACTAATGGTCGACGCAGGATTGATCGTGCTCGTGTCGTTCATCTCGCCGTTCCGCTCGGAGCGTCGTCTCGCGCGCAGCTTGGTCGAGGATGGCGAGTTCTTCGAAGTCTTCGTCGATACGCCGCTCGAAGTGGCCGAGCAGCGCGATCCGAAAGGCCTGTACAAGAAGGCACGACGCGGCGAGCTGAAAAACTTCACCGGCATCGATTCGCCTTACGAGCCGCCCGAGCACCCCGAAATTCACGTGCGCACGTCGGATCTGACACCCGAACAGGCAGCCGAGCAGATTCTCGCCCGCTTGGACGAAGCGGGTATGCTCTATCCGGCGGATGAGCTGTCGGGAATGTAACGATGAATTCGCATGAGCTCGAGGCGCTCGTTGCCCCGGTCCTCGCAATTGCGCGGCAAGCCGGCGCAGCGATCCTCGAGGTGTATCGGCACCCCGTCGAAGTGACGACGAAGGCCGACGAATCGCCGTTGACCATTGCCGATCTGCGCTCGCACGAGACGATCGTTCAGGGCTTGAGCAAGCTCGACCCGTCGCTGCCGATTCTCTCGGAAGAAGCAAGCGCAATTACTTTCGAGACGCGTGCGCAATGGCGAGCGTTCTGGCTCGTCGATCCGCTCGACGGCACGAAGGAATTCTTGAAGCGCAACGACGAGTTCACGGTGAACATCGCGCTGGTCGAAAACCACGCGCCGGTACTGGGCGTCGTTTATGTGCCGGCCGGCGATGCGATGTATTGGGGCGGCAGCAGCATCGGCGCGTATCGACAGATCGCCGGCGGACCCATCGAAACCATTCACGTGCAAGCGCAGGCACCGCGCAAGCTGCGCGTCGTCGGCAGCCGCTCTCATGCAGGCGATACCTTGGCGAGGAATCTGCCGCGTCTCGGCGAGTACGAGTTGGTCCAACTCGGGAGCTCGTTGAAATTCTGCGCAGTCGCCGAAGGTCGCGCCGATGTCTATCCGCGATTCGGACCGACGAGCGAATGGGACACGGCAGCAGCGCAAGCCGTCGTCGAAGGCGCGGGCGGTCTGGTGCTCGATCCCAAAGGTACGCCGCTTCGTTACAACACCAAGAGCGACTTGATCAATCCTCACTTCGTCGCATTCGGCGACCGATCTCGGGATTGGGTTGGTACGTTGTTTTCAGCAGATTGATTTCTCGCCGGGATCAATTGCCGGCCCGGCTTACATCCGAATCGTTGCCGCCCACGCGTAAGAACATCTGGGCACCGCGAAGCGTGCCGTCGCGAGCCGGTAGCAGACTTTGGAGCCGAACTGGATACTCGCCAGCCGCCGTCGGCGCGAAACAAATATCGTTCTTGCTGCGTCGGATGCCGAGCGCCGGACGGTGATCCTGGCGGACCGAAACCGAGAGGGGCGCACCGTCCACGGGCGTGCGCTGCTCCGTCGTCGCGCGTACCTGCAACGTGCTCAGGCAAAAGCCTTCGCCGGGACGCAATGTCACGATCGTCGGCTCGACCTCCACTCTCGCGACTGTGATCTTCTTGAGCGACAGATCTGCGAGCTCGGCCGCCGTGAAAAGTTGTCGGCCCGCGCGCGCCGACTGCTGCGCCGACGCAGCAACCTCGCCCAACGTGCTCCAGACGATCGTGAAATTGGCGTCCTGCGCGGACCCACTCGTCGCGACCATGAGCGCAAACACTGCCGTCGCGGCAAACTTGCACCTCAAGCGCGCTTCTCGCTCCTCTAAATCGAACACGCTCTCCGCCTCCAACCGTTCCTATTTATACGGTCCGACCCCGGTCGAGTTCCGGAACCGCAACGACATTTGCGGCCACGATCCTTGCATCGGGCGCAAAGGTGCTGCTAGATTCGGCCCATGCGCACTTTCCAGCAAATGTCTGCACTGCCCCTCCTCGGCAGCTCGCTGCTGGGTGCGCGCCTGCACCTGCGCCGCTGAGGCGCGCTCACGATCCACCAAGCGCCGTCCGGCGCACCCACAATCTCGATGAGTTCTTGTCCCGGCGACGAAGCCCCTACAGTGGGTTTCCGCCTAAGGTCCAGGAAGGTTAGGCAGACATGTTGAACGATCCAAGCAAGAAATACCGCGCCTTTGCGCCGATCGCTTTGCGCGACCGCACGTGGCCCGACCGAACGATCAGCGCACCGCCGATCTGGTGCAGCGTCGATCTGCGCGACGGCAATCAAGCACTGATCGAACCCATGGATGCTGCGCGCAAGCGCCGCATGTTCGATCTGCTGGTGCGAACCGGTTTCAAGGAAATCGAAGTCGGCTTCCCGGCAGCCTCGCAGACCGATTTCGATTTCGTACGCGAGCTCATCGAACGCAATCTCATTCCCGACGACGTCACGATTCAGGTCCTGACGCAGGCGCGACGCGAGCTCATCGAGCGGACGTTCGAAGCTTTGCGTGGTGCCAGACGTGCGATCGTGCACTTGTACAACTCGACGTCGACCGTACAGCGGCGCGTCGTGTTCAATCTCGACAAGGCCGGTATCACGCAGATCGCCGTCGACGGCGCGCGTTGGGTGCTCGAACAGGCACAGCGTCAGCCGGACACCGAATGGATCTTCGAGTACAGCCCCGAGAGCTTCACCGGCACAGAGCTCGACTACGCCGTCGAGATCTGCAATGCCGTGAATGAAGTTTGGCAGCCGACGCCCGCGAAGAAGGTCATCATCAATTTGCCGGCGACGGTCGAGATGGCGACGCCGAACATCTACGCCGATCAAATTGAATGGTTCGCTCGCCATATCGCGAATCGCGATTCGATCGTGCTGTCCGTGCATCCGCACAACGATCGCGGTACGGCTGTGGCCGCCGCCGAGCTTGCGATGATGGCCGGTGCGGATCGTGTCGAAGGCACGTTGTTCGGCAACGGCGAACGGACCGGCAACGTCGATATCGTGACGCTCGCGCTCAACATGTACACGCAGGGCGTTCATCCGGGCCTCGACTTTTCGAACATCAACGAAGCTGCGCGCTGCGTCGAGCAATGCAATCAATTGCCGATTCATCCGCGACATCCGTACGTCGGCGACCTCGTGTTCACGGCCTTCTCCGGATCGCATCAGGATGCGATCAAGAAGGGCTTCGCCGCACGGAAAGAAGGCGACATCTGGGAAGTGCCGTACTTGCCGATCGATCCGCGGGATGTGGGCCGCACGTACGAATCGATCATTCGCGTGAACAGCCAATCGGGCAAGGGCGGCATCGCGTACCTGCTCGAGCGCGACTATGGGCTCGCGATGCCGCGTCGCCTACAGATCGAGTTCAGTCAGGTCGTGCAGAACGTAACGGATGCGACCGGCAAAGAGCTCACGTCGGAGCAGATCTGGTCGCTATTCGAGCGCGAGTATCTGAGTCACGAAGGCGGTTACGAGTATCTCGCGCATCAGCTGACGACCGCGCGCGATCATCCCGAGATCCAGCGTTTGACGCTCAAATTGCGTTGCCACGGTCAGGGCGCGCTGCTGCATGGCTCGGGCAATGGACCGATCGATGCGTTGATCGATGCGCTCGGCTTCAAGTGCGACGTGCTCTCGTACGAGGAACATTCGATGGGCACGGGCAGCAATGCGCGAGCAGTTTCTTTCGTCGAGATCACGACGCCAGCGCGCACGACGCTGTTCGGTGTCGGCATTCACGAGAACATCGTGACCGCGTCGCTGCTCGCAGTGTTGAGCGCGGTCAATCGCGCCATGCAGCGCGGGCTGCTCGACAACTCGATGCCGGTCGCTTCGGCGGGAGGGTAAGAGTCAGGGCTTGGGGCGTGGGACTGCGAGGCGGGCGTGAGGCTCGGGGCTGTGAGGCCTGAGACTGAGGTAATGTCGGTGAGCCTGTGCGCTCACCGACACGAATGTTCGCTTTGACAATGAATTTGCGGTGTGAACCCGGTTCTCACTTGAAGGCCCCATAGTCTCAACCCCCGAGCCCCACGCCCTCTCTTCACCCGACGATATATCTCTCCAGCTCGACGATCGTTTGTTGCTGATCTTCGATCACGGCTTTGACCAAGTCGCCGATCGAGACCATGCCGACGAGCCTGTTGCGTTCCATGACCGGCAAGTGGCGGACCCGCTTTTCGGTGACCAGTTCCATGCAGCGGTGAACGGTGTCATCCGGTGTGATCGTGATCACCGGCGTCGTCATGATTTGCGAGATCGGCGTGTCCGAGCTCGAGCGTCCCATGAGAATCACTTTACGCGCGTAGTCGCGCTCGGAGACGATGCCGACGAGTTGGCCGTCAGAGACGACGGGCAATGCGCCGATCGATTTTTCCGACATCAGCCGAATGGCTTCCAGCACTGGCTCATCGGGACCGATTGACCAGATCTTGTTCGGCTTGTTGGCCAGGATGTGCTTGATGCGCAGCATGGTCGGTTCCTCCTCGAACCGAGCATTGGCCGAGCGCCATGCCCACGCAATCCGCAAATGCCGTGGCGCGGCAAAGCCGCGTGAGGCTACAGGAAGGGGCCGGTAGTGCCGGCGCGGGAAGAGGACGTTGAGCTCGCAACAGCGGGCGAGCAGAAAAGGAAGGGGCGCGCAAGCGCGCGCCCTCTACAGCGTACAGTCTACGGTCTACAGCCTAATGATCGTGCCCGCCCGGGCCATGCACATGGCCGTGGGCAAGCTCTTCTTCGGTGGCGGGCCGCACGTCGGTGACCTCGACATCGAAATTGAGATTCTGACCGGCGAGCGGGTGATTGCCGTCGACGGTCACGAGGTCGCCAACGATGTTCGTCACCGTCACGGCGCGGGGTCCCATCGGCGTACTCACCTGGAACTGCATGCCGACCTGAACTTCGGCAATCCCTTTGAATGCGCGACGCGGCACCTGCTGGACGAGAGATTTGTCGTACTCGCCGTAAGCCTCGCTCGGCGGCACTTTGACTGAAACTTTGTCGCCGACCTTTTTCCCCTCGAGCGCACTCTCGAGCCCAGGGATCAGATTGCCGTTGCCGTGCAGGTACGCCAGCGGCTCGCCGTCCCGCGAGCTATCGAGCGTATTTCCCGCATCGTCGGTGAGCGTGTAATGAATGGAAACGACAGTATCTTGAGTAACTTGCATACCGGACCACGAAACGACTGAAGGATGTGGCGTCGGTCACGACCGACGGCTTGAGCGCGATGCGCACGTGACCGAAGGACTGCCTTGAGGGTCGCTGTGGCGGCGCGTGGATCACACTATAGACCTTCATACGGTCGTGAGCGAGCGCTGCGTTAGCCGAAATGGAGATCAACGGCCAGCGCCACACGAGTGCACGGAGAATCTGTGCATTGCAACAGCTGAGCGCCCCACCCGAGCCAGCTCGGAAACGACTTGCTACTCGCCCGCGACGATGAGTGCTAAACGCGGCACCGACTTCGAGCAATCGGAAGGATCTCGCCATCGCCGATCCAACACGGACACTCAGCATTGTCGCCGTTTACTTTGGCCGATTACTTTGAGCGAGCAACGAAGACTCGCGCTCATGGGAACGCAGCGCACGGATTCCTGACGAAAGTCTTTGCCCATCGGCAGTCGGCCGAACGCTCGTGGGTACTTGTTGGAGTGACTCGCGCGCAGCCTGCACATCGAGCCGACCGCGCCCGCGAAATCTCGCGCGGCCGGACGCTTGTTCACAAACGCGCCTAGGTGCTCAAGAGTCCCATCGCGGCCTGCATTGCCCGGCGACGTGCACCGTAGGGATCCGACACCAGCTCGCTGCGGTCGTTGAACACCATCGTTTCGCGCTTCACGGCGTCGTACAGGGACCACGTCGGCAGCTTCGGCGTCGTCGGACTGCCGTCCCGTGCGAAGGCGATCCACGCATCGCTCATCGCGTCGGCGAGTTTCAACGCCCGTTCGCCCCCGCCGGTGAATCGCGCTGCGATCTCGGTGTTGTCGAATACGAAAGGTATCTCCAACGCATGCGGAGAGCGCAGCTCGCCGTTGCGCACCGGCGTCTCCCACGTGAAGTAGTACGCATAGACGGGACCGGCGTTCAACGCTGCACGCCGCTCCGCAATCGTCGCAATCGGCGCGCAATAGCGGAAGTCGCTGATCATGAGAAAGAACAGCTCCGAGGGCGAAGCATTCGGCTCGGCCTTGCGATACGCCTCGATCACTTCCGGGGCCTTGTCGCCGAGGAATGCTTCGACTCGCTTGCGCATGCCCGCTTCATCGAGCCGGAACGCCTCCGCATCTCCGGCAAGTTGCAGCGTGTATTCCGTGCGATTGCAACCGACGATCAGCGGTACCTCCGGCATGACGTCTGCCGCGACCGGGTCGAACGGATGCGCAGGAAGTACGGTCCCGTCGACGACCGGCGCAAAGCCGGTCGTCGTGTGATTGAAATTGTGTTTACGACTCGCGACGAAGTACGCCTTCATGATTCGCTCGTACGGCAGCTCTTGGAGCTTCTCGAGATTGGACTCGCCGATCTGCAGCTCCTCGATCACCGCCTGAGTCGCGAACGTTGCGTCCTCCGGCGTACGCACCCTGATCGTCGGACCGCTTTGAATGACGGCGCGATGGAACAGGCCTTTTGCGGCGGGCATCGCCAGCAGCGTGCCGACCTTACGGCCGCCGCCCGATTCGCCGAAAATCATCACGCGATGCGGATCGCCGCCGAAATTCTCGATGTTGTCGCGCACCCATTTGAGCGCATGCACGATGTCGAGCATGCCGACATTGCCGGATTGCGCATAGCGTTCGCCGCCTATCGGCGCGAGATACGCAAAGCCCAGCACATTGAGCCGATGATTGATCGTCACGACGACGACATCGCCACGTTTCGCGAGCCGCGTTCCGTCGTAGGTCGGCGAAGAACCGGAGCCCGACTGAAATCCGCCGCCGTGAATCCAGAACATCACGGGACGCTTGCCGCCGTCGTCCAATCCCGGCGTCCACACGTTCAGAACGAGGCAGTCCTCACTCTCCGGTCGACTGCTGAGATCGCCGATGAACTCTGCGGACGCACGCGGCACGCGAACGACGTCGGGCTCGCGCTGCGGCGTGCTCGGGCCGTAATCGAGCGCATCGCGCACTCCGCTCCAAGGCACGGGAGGCTGCGGCGGCATGAATCGGTTCGCGCCTGAAGTGCTCGCGCCGTAGGGCACGCCCTTGAACACGTAAATGCCGTCCTTGAGGACGCCGCGCACCAGCCCCGCCGCAGTTTTTGCAATCGGCGCAAGCGATCTTTGAGCCTTCGATGCTGCTGGCGCAGCATCGCGGGAGCAGCCAGCCAAGTGTACGCCGGCAAGCGCAGCGCCCGCGACGAGCGTCGTCTGTTTCACGAACTGGCGGCGAGCGATGTACCTACTTGATTGCCGTGTCATGGCCGCCCCTTAGAATTTCTTGCTCATGCCGACGTAATAGCGTCGACCGAGAATGTCGTAGATCGCTACGTCGGTTGCGCCCTCGCCTGTCCACTCGGGCGGCTGCTCGTCGGCGAGGTTGATCACGCCCGCGCGGAGATCGAGCCCGTCGCCTAGTCGATAGCGGGCGCTCAAATCGAAATAGTGACGCGGCTTGACGCCCTTGCCGGTCGGTTCCGCTGCGCCGACGTTCTGGAAGTGATCCATCGCGTTGATCCAGCGCCAGCGCAAATCCAGATTCAGATCGCCGAGCCGATAACCGAATGTCGCGGTCGACTTCCAACGCGGATGGGAGATCGCGTCCGCGGTGATTTGCGCATCGCCGATCGTGCCGGCGTAATTGACGAACGGCGCACCCTGCAAGCTCTGGATCGCGTACTCATCCATGTACGAGAGCACTGCATTGACGCTCAACGATCCAGCGCCGTCGGGGAACCCGATATCGCTCAGGTCGAAACCCCAATCGATCTGCAAGTCGATGCCAGAGGACTTGTAACCGGCCAGATTGAGCAGCGGCGTCGTCAAGCGCGACAGCGCACCGGAGCTGTTACGCTCGATCAATCGGCAATAGTAATTGTCGGCGCTGTAGTCGGGGTTGGAACCCGAGCCATTGAAGCACCGCTGCATGATTACAGCGCCCGTAATCACGCCGATCGCATCCTTGATGCCGATCTTGTAGTAATCGATCGAGGTGGTGAAGTTGCGCAACAACGGCGCATCGGAGGTCGAACGCCAGACGATGCCGGCGGTATAGGTATCCGCGGTTTCCTCGTTCAGGTCGGGGTTGCCCGACACGTTTGACGAGACGGCGCTGCCGGTGAACCGCAATGTGTCGACGACGTTCTCCGGCACGCCGGTCGCAATACACAGTTCGCGCACCCGCGCAGCATTCGGCCCCGTTCGATACACGCTCGTGTAATCGCACGGGTCGCCCTGTCCCAGAGCCGTGCGGCCGATCGTCGCCGAGCCCTGTTCCGAGGGCTGATACAGCTCACCGACCGAAGGCGCGCGGATCGCGCGTTGATAGCCGCCGCGCACGCGGAATGCGTCAGTCAGACTCCAATCCAGTCCCGCCTTGAACGTGTTGACTCCGCCGATGCTGTCGTAGTCCGAGTAGCGATACGCGACGTCGAGATTCAGGCTGTCGACGAGCGGTAGGCCCGACAGGATCGGCACCAATGCTTCGACGAACAGCTCGCGAACCTGCGTACTGCCTTGAGTCGGCATCGTGACCTGCGTGCCGAGCACGGACGCGGCGATGCGTTGCGAGTCGGGGTTGAACTCGTAGCTGTTCTTTCGATAACCGATACCGGCGGCAAAGCGGACGTCGCCGGCCGGCAACGAGAAGGCTCGACCTTGGACGCTGCCCTCGATGACCTCCTGGTTGTACGACACGCTCTCGTGCAGCTCGCGCAGGAGATAGTCGAGACACTCCTGCGAGGGTGGTGCGAGCTGGAGCGGGTGCAATCCACCCTCGCAAATGCTCACACCGCCATCGGGCGCTTCGACGAGCGACAGATAGGCCGCGCGATCGATGAATCCATGTCGAATCTCGGTCTGCTCGGTGCGGCCAGTCGAGGCATACACCTCCCAACTTCCGTCAATGACATCGAGCGGTCCTTTGAAGCCGCCCAACAATTGGCCGACGTTGTAGGTGTCGTCGTAATTCGCGTTCGAGAAGCGTCCGCCGTTGAAATAGATCTTGAGCGGCTCATCCGGGCGCGGCCGCGACGCCATGATCGTGCGCAGATCGTCCGGCAGGAAGGGATTCGTGACCGGCACGAACACATCGCGCACCGTCGCCTGCGTGATGCCGAAGCGCGGTATCACGACATCGTAGTGCGCATAGTTGAATTGCGCGTAGCCCTGAATTGCGTCGCTGAAGTTGTAGGTAGTGCGCGCGAACAAGGCGACGCGCTGCGTGTCCTGTTGCAGCGGATAGTACTTGCCCGTCGGATTACCGACCTGATTGTTGATCGACAGGTACGGCTGGCCCTCCGGAAAACGCAGATTCGCAACCGGGGCCGATGTCGAGAACAACGTACCGTCCGGATTCATGCCGAAGTTGCGACTCGCGGGCACAGTTCCAGGCGCTATGCCGTAGCTGGCGAAAACTGCGTCCACGACCGACTGCTGCGGCAGATTCGCGGCATCGGCGACGATCGAGCCGCTCGGCAACACCGCCGCAATACCGCTCTCGCGAAAGAACTTACGCGAACCGCGATACGCCGGCTCGCGATTGAGATACGAGATCGACAAGACGGCGTTGCCGCGATCCTCCGCGAACGAGCCGCCCAATGACAGCGACAGGTCGTAGGTGTCGCCGTCGCCGCGCTCCGTAGTCGAGTATTGGCCGTTGAGCATGAAGCCTTCGAAATCCTGCTTCAGCTTGAAATTCACGACGCCCGCGATCGCGTCCGAGCCGTACACTGCGGATGCACCGCCGGTGATTACCTCGACGCTCTCGACCAACGACGTCGCGATCGTGTTCAGATCGATCGCACCGAGCGGATCGGAAGGCTGCATGCGCTTGCCGTCGAGCAGCACCAACGTGCGCGCGATGCCGAGGCCGCGCAGGTTCGCATTCGAGCGGCCGCCTCGCCCTTGATTCGAGCTGCTGGCGCCGGACGTCGCCGCGAATTGCGGCATTTGATTCAGCGTGGTTTCCAAGGTTGCCGGTCCGTTGGCATTGAGCGCTTCAGCTCCGAGCGTCACGATCGGGCTCTCGGCGACATAGTCGGATCGCACGATGCGCGAGCCTGTCACGACGACTTCGGTGAGCACGCTCTCCTGAGCTTGTACGTTTTGCACGATCGCACAAGAAAGTGTCGGCATTATTGCCGCCGCGAGCACGTATGGTTTCTTGATCGTTCGCATTGATTAAGATCCCCAACGTCGCACTTGAAACGTCGATTTTTATATCGAGACGCCGTTCCAAAAAATGACAATAACTGTCAAGCAGCAGGGTACAAAGGTTGCCTCGGAGACACCGTGTAAACACGGATCTTAGGTCGTAGGCAGCCGACGACAGGATGTGTTCTAAGATATGAAACTTATTCTATGGACACCCGCGTCGGAGAACAGCTGCTCCTGGCAAGCGAGACCACGCGATTCTCGAAAGAGTGCATGCTGGCTGTCGGTCGAGGCCCGGTACCTCAGCGAAGACGAAGCGACCGACGATCCTGCGCATGCGGAAAGACGGAACGACGCAAGAGCGATGCGTTCTTCGTGAGTGGGATAGCGCGAAGACATCAATGGTGTTGCCAGCAACGGACTGCGCGATGCGCATCGCCATTGCAAATGATTGCAACGCAACCGTCAGCTGCGGGATAGACGTTGCAAGGACATGTCGAACACTCGGTGTCGCGATTTGCGGTGCGTTCGATGCAACGATCGCCCTCGAGCGCAAGTCGGAGTTCAAACACGTTCCAGATGCCGCAGCTTGTCCGGATTCTGGTGATGTCAGATGGCCGAGATCCGGCCTTCTGAGACCAGCAGGCTCGTGGTCTGTACGATTCAATTGCCCTCGATCGTGATGTAATCCATTGATGCATGCGTAGCGTACGAGCCGCGACGGCGATTGCCTGAATTCCTGTGCTAGCTGCGCGTGGCGTGCCATGACTGCATCGATGCCGACAAGCGGAGTATCGACGCCAGCACTCTTCCCGCCGCCGTCGGCATAGGCGACGACGTCGTCAGCCAGGAGCGATCGGATTTTCTCGAAATCTCCCATGCGCGAGGAGCAAAGAAGGCGGCGGCGATCTCGCGCCCTCGTTCCCTGGGAACTGAGAAACACGGACGCGCGGCTCTGACGTGCTTCCGCGCCCGACAATTGCTACGCAAACAGGAGAGGAATTCTCGAACATGGCGAGCCCCGTGAAGCGTCGGATCATGCCGGAAGCCATGACCGCGGAGCCGCCCGAAGTGTGACATTCCGAGCACGGGCGTTGGTGTGAACTAGAACCGCCGCGCACGACTGCCCATAACCGGCGTCATTCATAGGCCCATGCTCCGTGTCCCCATATCGTTTTGAACACCAAGCCCGTCAAGCGATGTCGTAGCAGTAGTCCTGGGTTCCTTCGACAAGAACTTTCCCGAAAGACTTGAATCGAGGCAACACGCTCTCGAAACGGCGAACGGTCGAGCATTCGTTTGGAATTTTTTCACGCAGCGACCATCAAGCGGCGAACCCGAGCAAGTGGCACGTCCGGCTCGCAGTCCTCGGTCCATTGCAATTGACAGTCCGTTACGACGCTCTTAGGCTCGGCAAATCACCTGACTTAAGCAGGTGATTAGATCAGTTAGTTAACCAGCGCGCACAAAGCGCGCCAACGATAACGAAGGGGGTTCCAATGCTTGCGCATCGTATTTCCGCGTCGCCTTCAGAGCGCGCGCGGCTAGCACCGCGCCGATCGGCGGGCGACACACTCCGTCGCATCGGTTTTGCAACGCTCGTTGCGCTTGGTATGCCGGCTGCGGCGCTCGCTGCGGTTGCAACGACGGGCACGCTCAAGGATGGAACGGCTTTCCGGATCGACTATCCGGATCAATTCAATGGCACGCTACTCGTAGGACTCGACTACGCGTCCGGCAATCCGAATGCGCCGCAAAACCAAGCCTTGTTGGCGCGCGGGTATGCGCTGGCAGGCACGACGCGCTTCGTGACCGGCGGATGGAACACCCAAGGTGCGATCGAGAACCAAGTCGAGGTCGTTGAGAAGTTCAAGGCCCTCTACGGCAAGCCGGCCCGCGCCGTTCAATTCGGCTCATCGGCCGGCGGCCATGTGGGCGCTGCTACGGTCCAAGCACGTCCCGATGTGTTTTCCGGTGCCGTGTTGATGTGCGGCGGTTTGTCGGGAACGGTCGGTCAGTGGCACGCCAAGCTCGATGCGGTTTACGTCGCCAAGATGTTGATCGCGCCGAACGATCCGCGTTTGCCGGTCATCAACATCCCCGATGACTTCGCGACGAATGCACGTCCTGCGTGGCTGCAAACGCTCGCGAATGCACAACAGACACCGGAAGGCCGTGCACGCATCGCGCTCGCGGCCGTGCTCGGACAACTGCCGACGTGGTCGAATCCTGCGAAACCGAAACCGGCGGAGTGGGACCTCGCCGCTTTACAGGAAGGTCTGTATGACAGCCTTGCGGGCGGTCCTCTGCCGACGATCGGTCAAGCGATGAGCAGCCGCAATGAGATCGAAAGGCGCAGCGGCGGCAATATCTCTTCGAATGTCGGTGTTGATTACGCCGATTTGCTGGAGCGCGTCCGCGGCTCCGAGATCGTGCGTCAACTCTATCGCGAGGCGGGTCTCGATCTGAACGCCGACCTGGAGACGCTCGCACGTTCGCCGCGCTACAAGGCCGACCCGAAAGCGCTCGTCTGGGCTGAACCCGGCATCTTCACCGGCAAGCTGAAAGTGCCGGTGCTCACCGTGAACAACATCGGCGACAACATCTCCACGACCGCAAGCCAGTCTGCGTTCCAGGACGCCGTGGACCGCGCCGGCGCCACCGAGATGCTACGTCAACTGTATGTCGAGAGCGCCGGCCACTGCGGCTTCAGCGCTGCCGAGACGGTCGCCGCAGTCGAGACGCTGCAACAACGCCTGCTCACGGGCCAATGGGATGACGCAGACAATCCGCACAAGCTGAATGCGCTGGCGCGTTCACTGAACCTCGGCGCGGCACGCTTCATCAGCTATACGCCGGATTACTTCGCGCGTCCGTTCACGGAGTGCCACCTGAACCAGGCGAAGAAGCAAGCGAAACTGCCGGAACCAGCCCAGCAGAACTCAAAGGGCGCGCAGAATCGCAATGACCACTGCTAATCCAAACTACAGCACGCGGAAATCCTGACCCACATTTCGCGTCGCTGCCTCAACGCGGTGCCGGGTTCTTTGTCCGGCACCGCTTTTTTTTGGCCGAGATCAGCCCTGACTACTCCACCGTCACCGACTTCGCGAGATTGCGCGGCTGATCGACGTCGGTGCCGCGCAGAATGGCGCAGTGATACGCGAGCAATTGCAGCGGTACGCTGTACACCGCGGCGGCTTGGAAATGGCTGACGTGGCGCGGCATCGTCACCACTGTGACGCCTTCGGACGGCGTGATACCTGCATCGGGATCTGCGAACACGTATAGCTCGCCGCCGCGGGCGCGCACTTCCTGAAGATTCGATTTGAGCTTCTCGAGCAAATCGTTGTTGGGCGCAACGACGACGACCGGCATGTCGGAGTCGACGAGCGCGAGCGGGCCGTGTTTCAGCTCGCCAGCCGCGTAGGCTTCGGCATGGATGTACGAGATCTCTTTGAGCTTGAGCGCGCCTTCCATCGCGATCGGATGCATTTGGCCGCGGCCGAGGAACAGCGCGTGGTGTTTGTCGGCGAAACGCTTGGCGAGTTCTTTGATCGTCGGGTCGAGCTGCAGCGTCTTCTCGATGATGTTGGGGATTTCAATCAGCCGCTGGACGAGACCGCGCTCGCGCTCGCTGTCGATGCCGTTGAACTTCGCTAGGGCGAGCACGAGCAGGTTGAGTGCGGCGAGCTGCGTCGTGAACGCTTTCGTCGATGCGACGCCGATCTCCGGGCCGGCGCGCGTCAGCAGCACGAGCTCGGATTCGCGCACGAGGGAGCTTTCCGGAACGTTGCAGATGGCGAGCGTCGAGAGATATCCGGACTGTTTCGCCATGCGTAGCGCTGCGAGCGTGTCGGCCGTCTCGCCCGACTGCGAGATCGTGACGAACAGGGTGTTGGCCGGCACGACCGGATTGCGATAGCGATATTCGCTGGCGATCTCGACCCAGCAAGGCAGGCGCGCGATTTGCTCGATGTAGTACTTGGCAACGGCGCCTGCGTGATAGCTCGTGCCGCACGCGACGATCTGCACGGCTTGCGTGCGACGGAAGACTTCCGTCGCCATGGGACCGAACGCCGCCTCGAGCAGTCGGCCGCCGGCCACGCGCTCTTCGAGCGTCTGCGCAACGGCACGCGGCTGCTCGTAGATCTCCTTGAGCATGTAGTGCGGGTAATCGCCTTTTTCGGCGGCGTCCGCGGAAAGCGAGCTCTCGCGAATGGGTCGATTCGCCGTGTTGCCTTCGATATCGAGAATGCGAATGCCCTGGCGACGAATCTCGGCGACGTCGCCTTCTTCCAAGAAAATGAATTTACGTGTGACAGGCAACAACGCTGCGACATCGGATGCGACGAAGTTTTCGTCTTCGCCGATGCCGATTACGACCGGGCAGCCTGCGCGGGCAACAACGAGTCCCTCAGGCAAATCTTCGGAGATCACTGCAAGAGCGTAAGCGCCCTCCAGCTCAGCGACTGTGGCTCGGACCGCACGGAAGAGATCGCCGAGCTTCGTCTTGTGATAGTGAATGCGATGCGCGATCACTTCCGTGTCGGTTTCCGACGTGAACGTGTACCCGTGGGCGAGCAGCTCCTCGCGCAGCTCTTCGTGATTCTCGATGATGCCGTTGTGGACGATCGCAATGCCGTCGCGCGAAATGTGCGGGTGCGCATTGCGTTCGGACGGCACGCCGTGCGTGGCCCAACGCGTGTGTGCGATGCCGAGCCGTCCTTCGGTCGGCGTATCGTTCAAGGCGTCTTGCAACATCTTCACTTTGCCGACCGAGCGGAGCCGTGAGAGGCGGCCCGCCGTATTCAAGACCGCAAGGCCGGCGGAGTCGTAGCCGCGATATTCGAGTCGACGCAAACCTTCGATCAGGATCGGAACGACATTGCGATCCGCGATGGCACCGACGATTCCGCACATGGGCGTTAGTCCTTAAGGCAATAGGCTATGGGCTGTAGGTTGCAGTCGAGGCTCATTGCGTCTTTTTCTGCGGACGCTTCCAGTTTTCGATCGTCACTTGGCGAGCGCGTGCTATCGTGAGCTTGCCGGGAGGCGCATCCTTCGTGATCGTCGAGCCAGCAGCCGTGTTGGCGTTCTCGCCGATCTTCACGGGGGCGACGAGCATGGAGCCCGAGCCCACGAATGCGCCGTCGCCGATCTCGGTGCGCCACTTGTTGGCGCCATCGTAGTTCACGGTCACGGTGCCGGCGCCGATGTTGACCTTGCGTCCAAGCGTGGCATCGCCGAGATACGTGAGGTGGTTGGCTTTGCTACCTGCACCGATCTCGGTGTTCTTCACCTCGACGAAATTGCCGATGTGGACCTCTTCGTGCAGGTGACTGCCAGGACGCAGGCGCGCGAAGGGGCCGATCGAGTTGCGCGGCCCGATCGTCGTGCGATCGATCACGCAGTTCGGATGAATTTCGGTGTCAGCTTCGATGCGGCAGTCGCGAAGGTAATTGTTCGGTCCGATGCGGACGCGGTCTCCGAGCTCGACTTTGCCGACGAAGACGGTGTTCACGTCGATGACGACATCGCGACCGACAGTCACTTCACCGCGGATGTCGACGCGCGCCGGATCGATGATCGTCGCACCGGCCAGCATCAATTCTCGTGCGCGCTGCAGCCGCAAAGCAGCTTCGAGCTGCGCGAGCTGAACTTTGTCGTTGACGCCGAGTACTTCGGTCTCGGTGGGCGCAATCACCGGCCGGATTTGCAGTCCTTCGCGAACGGCCATGACGACGATGTCCGTCAGGTAGTACTCGCCTTGCGCGTTGTCGTTCTTGAGCTCGGACAACCACCGGCGCAACGCGCGGGCGGGCGCGGCAAGTAAACCGGTATTCACCTCGTTGATCGCGCGCTCCTTGGTGTTCGCATCTTTCTGTTCGACGATGCGCACGACTCGGCCGGCGTTATCGCGCACGATGCGTCCATAGCCGGTCGGGTCTTCGAGCACGACGGTCAAGAGTCCGATCGACGTGTCCGAAGCTTCTGCCACCAATTGCTTGAGCGTCGCCTCGCGTACGAGCGGTACGTCGCCATAGAGCACGAGCACCAGGTGGTCGTCTGGAATCGATGGGAGCGCCTGCGCAACGGCATGGCCGGTACCGAGTTGCTCGGCCTGAAGCACCCAGTGCACGGGCTCGTCTTTGAGCGCCTCCCTGACGCGTTCGCCGCCATGCCCGTACACGACGTAGGCTGCATCGGCGCCGAGCGTTCTTGCCGTCTTCAGGACATGAGCCAACAGGGGTTCACCCGCAAGCGGCTGCAAGACCTTGGGCAAATCGGACTTCATCCGTTTGCCTTGACCCGCGGCGAGGATGACGATGGACAGGGGCATGGGACTAAGCGCTACCGGCGACAGAGTGACAGGCTACCGAGGATGGCGATGTGAGACAGGTCATGAATTACGGCCGCAGAGGCTAACCTGACTTTTTCCCGCTGAACAGCGACTTATGTACAGATTTTGAGGATCGGCCGCACCAAAAAACAAAGCGCGCCGAGGCGCGCTTTGGGTTCCATCCGAAAAGTCGGGAAGATCAGGACTGCTTGAGTTTGCGCAGTTTGTCGATGGCTCGCAGCTGGGCGATGGCCCGTGCCAGTTCCGCCTGAAGCTCGGCGGCGTCGACCGCATCGGTACGGTTCTTGAGCGCCTCTTCAGCCCGCTGCTTCGCCTGGAGTGCCGCGGCTTCGTCGAGATCCTTGGCTCGCAGTGCTGTGTCGGCGAGCACCGTCACCAGGTGCGGCTGCACCTCGAGCGCCCCTCCGGACACGTAGAAAAACTGCTCTTCTCCGCCCGGCGTTTGTACGCGCACTTCGCCCGGCTTGAGCGTGGTGAGCAGCGGAGCGTGCCGCGGCGCGATGCCGATCTCGCCCATCACCGCAGGCGCGAACACCATCGCGGCTTCGCCCGAGAAGATCTCTCCTTCGGCGCTGACGATATCGACGTGAATAGTGGCCATGCCTAACTCTCAGTTGAGATCGAACGGACGACGGCTACGAACTTCGACCGGTTGAGGCCTGTAGCCTGTCGCCTTTATTGCAACGTCTTCGCCTTCTCCACGGCCTCGTCGATGCTGCCGACCATGTAGAACGCCTGCTCGGGCAGGTGGTCGTAGTCGCCGTTCAAGATGCCCTTGAAGCCGCGGATGGTTTCCTTCAACGGCACGTACTTGCCCGGTTGGCCGGTGAACACTTCAGCGACGTGGAACGGCTGCGACAGGAAGTTACGGATCTTACGAGCACGGAACACGATGAGCTTGTCCTCTTCCGACAGCTCGTCCATGCCGAGAATCGCGATGATGTCCTGCAGCTCCTTGAAGCGCTGGAGCACGGCCTGCACGCCGCGCGCGACGTTGTAGTGCTCTTCGCCGATGATCAGCGGATCGAGCTGACGGCTCGTCGAGTCGAGCGGATCCACGGCCGGGTAAATACCGAGCGCGGCAATCTGACGCGACAACACGACCGTGGCGTCCAAGTGCGCGAAGGTCGTCGCCGGCGACGGGTCGGTCAAGTCGTCCGCAGGCACGTACACGGCCTGGATCGACGTAATAGAGCCGGTCTTCGTGGAAGTGATGCGCTCCTGCAGCACGCCCATTTCCTCGGCGAGCGTCGGCTGGTAACCCACCGCGGACGGCATACGGCCGAGCAGCGCGGACACCTCGGTACCGGCGAGCGTGTAACGGTAGATGTTGTCGATGAACAGCAGAACGTCGCGGCCCTTACCGGAGGCGTCCTTCTCGTCGCGGAAATACTCGGCCATCGTCAGACCCGTGAGCGCCACGCGCAGACGGTTGCCCGGCGGCTCGTTCATCTGGCCGTACACCATCGCGACCTTGGAATTGGTGAGATTCTCCAGATCGACGACCTTCGACTCCGCCATCTCGTGGTAGAAGTCGTTACCTTCACGAGTACGCTCACCCACGCCGGCGAACACCGACAAACCCGAGTGCGCCTTCGCGATGTTGTTGATGAGCTCGAGCATGTTCACGGTCTTGCCCACGCCGGCGCCGCCAAACAGACCGATCTTGCCGCCCTTCGCGAAGGGGATGAGCAGGTCAATGACCTTGATGCCGGTTTCGAGCAGGTCCTGACCGCCGGCTTGCTCGTCATACGAAGGCGCCGGGCGATGGATCGGCCAGCGAACTTCGGCATCCACCGGACCGCGTTCGTCCTGCGGATTGCCGAGCACGTCCATGATGCGGCCGAGCGTTGCCTTGCCGACCGGCACCGAAATCGGAGCGCCCGTGGCACGCACGGCCAAGCCGCGCTTCAGACCTTCGGTCACGCCCATCGCAATCGTGCGCACGACGCCGTCGCCGAGCTGCTGTTGCACTTCCAGCGTCAGATCGACGTCTTCGAGCTTGAGCGCCTCGTAGACCTTCGGGATCTGGTCGCGTGGGAACTGCACGTCGATGACCGCGCCGATGATCTGCACAATCTTGCCGGTTGCTGCTGCGGTAGACATTCTCATCAACCTCTAGGCTTTAGGCTTTAGGCTGCGGGCTGTAGCCGAGAAACCCAAGCACTGCCAATCCACTCAATTCCAGTTACGTTCAGATTTCTGAATTCCGCACTTCTGCCTTCGACCTACAGCCTACAGTCTGCGGTCTCGAGCCCGATCAAACCGCCGACGCACCGCCGACGATTTCGCTGATTTCCTTCGTAATCGCCGCCTGGCGCGCTTTGTTGTAGATGAGCTGCAGCTCATCGATCAGCTTGCCTGCGTTGTCGGTTGCAGCCTTCATCGCAACCATGCGCGCGGCCATTTCGCACGCGACGTTCTCGACGGCGCCTTGGTAAACCTGCGACTCGACGTAGCGCATCAGAATGCCGTCGAGCAACTCGCTGGCCGAAGGCTCATAGATGTAATCCCACAGCTTCTGCAGCTTGTCCTCGTCTTCGGTGACCACCGGCAGAAGCTGACGAACGGTCGGCTTCTGCGTCATCGTGTTGACGAACACGTTGTTGATCAGGAAGAGCCGGTCGATCTTGCCTTCGCGATATTGATCGAGCATCACCGTGACGCTGCCGATGAGGTCGGCGATGTGCGGCTGATCGCCCAGGTGCGTAGCCGTCGCGAGGATCTTCGCGTTGCCGAGACGGCGGAAGAACTGCACGCCCTTCGAGCCGATCAGGCACAACGAAATCTCGGCACCCTTCTGCTGCCATTCGCGCATCGTCGCCAAGGTCGTCTTGAACAGATTGACGTTCAAGCCGCCGGCGAGACCGCGATCGGTGGAGATCACGATGAAGCCGACCGACTTCGGCTCGCGTTCGATGAGGAACGGATGCTTGTAGTCGGGATTCGCAAGGCGCAAGTGGCCGATCACGCGACGGATCCGCTCGGCGTACGGGCGCGATGCGCGCATGCGATCCTGCGCTTTGCGCATCTTGCTCGCGGCGACCATTTCCATCGCCTTGGTGATCTTCTGCGTGCTCTTGAAGCTCGCGATCTTGATGCGGATCTCTTTTACGCCGGGCATTTCTTTCGCTACCGCTTGGGGCTCTGGGCTCTAGGCTTTGGGCTCTGGTTCCGGAGTCGCTTACTCTGGCCAGCGCTCAGCGCCTGACAGCCCAGCGGCCGTTAGTACGTTCCCGTCGCCACGAACTCGTCGCAGATCTTCTTCAAGCTCTGCTCGTGCTTCTTCAGCACGGGCTCGGCGTTGATGTCGTCGATGACCTGCTTGTAGTTCGTCTTCGCGAACGCGTGCAAACCCGCTTCGAACGCGCCGATCTTGTTCTTCTCGACCTTGTCCATGTAGCCGTTGTTCACGGCGTAAATGGACAGCGCCATCTCGGCCACCGACATCGGGCTGTACTGCTTCTGCTTCATCAGCTCCTGCACGCGCTCGCCGCGCTCGAGCTGACGACGCGTCGCATCGTCGAGGTCGGAAGCGAACTGCGAGAACGCTGCGAGCTCGCGGTACTGAGCGAGTGCGAGACGAATACCGCCGCCCAACCGCTTGATGATGTCCGTCTGCGCGGCGCCGCCCACACGCGACACCGAAATACCGGCGTTCATCGCGGGACGCAGACCGGCGTTGAACAGATCGCTCTCGAGGAAGATCTGACCGTCGGTAATCGAGATCACGTTCGTCGGCACGAACGCCGTCACGTCGCCCGCCTGCGTTTCGATGATGGGCAGACCCGTGAGCGAACCGGTCTTGCCCTTCACACGGCCGCCCGTTTGCTTCTCGACGTAAATCTCGTTCACACGAGCCGAGCGCTCGAGCAAGCGCGAGTGCAGATAGAACACGTCACCCGGATACGCCTCGCGTCCCGGCGGACGGCGCAGGAGCAGCGAGATCTGACGATACGCCCAGGCCTGCTTGGTCAGGTCGTCGTAGATGATGAGCGCGTCTTCGCCCTGGTCCATGAAGTACTCGCCCATCGCGCAGCCCGCGTACGGAGCGATGTACTGCATCGAGGCCGGCGTCGAGGCGGATGCAGCAACGACGATGGTGTGTTTCATTGCGTCGTGCTCTTCGAGCTTGCGCACGACGTTGGCGATCGAGGACTGCTTCTGGCCGATCGCGACGTAGATACATTTCACGCCGCTCGACTTCTGATTGATGATCGTGTCGATCGCGAGCGCGGTCTTACCGGTCTGGCGGTCGCCGATGATGAGCTCGCGTTGGCCGCGGCCGATCGGCACCATCGAGTCGATCGCCTTGTAACCGGTCTGCAGCGGCTGGCTGACCGACTTACGGTAGATCACGCCGGGCGCCACGCGCTCGACCGGCGAATAGCGTGCGGCAGCGATCGGACCCTTGCCGTCGAGCGGATTGCCGAGCGCGTCGACGACGCGGCCGAGCAGCGCTTCGCCGACCGGCACTTCGAGAATGCGGTTCGTCGTCTTGACGATGTCGCCTTCGACGATGTGCTTGTATTCACCCAACACCACGGCGCCGACCGAGTCCTGCTCGAGGTTCAAGGCGAGGCCGTAGCTGCCGCCCGGGAACTCGAGCATTTCGCCGTACTTCACGTCCGCAAGACCGTGAATGCGGACGATGCCGTCCGTCACCGTGACGACGGTACCGACGTTGCGCTCTTCCGCAGTGCCCGCGAATTTCTCGATCCGGGCCTTGATGAGATCGCTGATTTCAGATGCCTTGATGGCCATTTCCGCTACCTCGTTTCACTAGAACCCCAGGCTCCTCGCCGGGTTCTAGAAGAATCTCTTCGTCCGCCGAACCGCGCGCGGTCCGACCTCCAGCCTTTTTATTGGGCGATCTCTTGCGCCAACCGCTCGAGCCCCGCCTTGAGCGAACCGTCGATCACCAAGTCGCCCGCGCGCACGATGGCGCCGCCGATCAACGATGGATCCACTTTCTCGTGCAAACGCACTTCGCGACGCAGACGCTTCTTCAGCGCGTTCGTGAGCCGAGCCCGCTGCGCATCGTCGAGCGCAAACGCGGAGGTGATGTGCACGTCGGCGACCTGCTCGACCTCCGCACGCAGCTCCTCGTAAATCGAGGCGATCTCCGGGAGCAGCGCCAGGCGTCGGTTCTGCGCCAGCAAGTTGATGAAGTTGCGCCCCTTGTCGTCGAGCTTGTCGCCGATGATGTCGGCAATGAAATCGACCAGTTGCGCCGGCGTCACTCGCGGGCTGGCAATCAGTTTCTGAACGTTCGCGTCGGCAACGATCGCCGATCCGAGTGCCAGCAACTCCGACCAATGCGCGAAAGCGTTGTGCTCGCGCGCATGCTCGAACACCGCTTTCGCGTAGGGGCGAGCGATCGTGACTTTCTCAGCCATGCGTGCCCTGCCTCAACCGCGCTCGATCTCGAGCGCGAGCTTTTCCAGAAGATCGGCGTGCGCTTTCGCGTCGACTTCGCGCCCGAGCAACCTGCTGGCACCGGCGACGGCAATCGCGGCGACTTCCTTGCGCAGCTGTTCGCGCGCACGGGTCGCCTCGAGCTCGACGTTCTGCCGAGCCTCGGCGACCAGGCGCTGGCCTTCGGCGACTGCGGCGCCGCGAGCTTCCTCGATCAGCTCGTTCGAGCGTCGGTTCGCCTGCTCGACGATCTTGTTCGCCTGCTCGCGGGCTTCCTTGATGATTTCCTGCGCGCTCGACTTGGCTTCCGCGAGGCTTTTCTCGCCTTTTTCAGCCGCAGCGAGCCCTTCCGCGATCTTTTGGCGACGTTCATCGATCGCCGCGATCAGCGGCGGCCAAATGAACTTCATCGTCACCCACGCGAGGATGAAAAATACGATTAGCTGGAAGATCAGCGTTGCTGTGACATTCATGGAAGCGAGCGCCTTGGCGAAACCAACTGCCAGATGCGAAGGATCACGACGCCGTGAGGCGTCGCGCTAACCCGATCAGCCGCCCGTAAACGGATTGGCCGTCGCAAACCACAACGCGATACCCACACCGATGATGAAGGACGCGTCGATCAGACCCAGCAACAGGAAGACTTTCGTCTGCAGCACGTTCATGAGCTCCGGCTGACGCGCCGAGGATTCGATGTACTTGCTGGCCATCAGTCCGACGCCGATGCACGCACCCAGTGCGCCGATGCCGATGATCAATCCGCAAGCCAGGGCGACAAAAGCAACATCTGTCATGAGTTTTCTCCGCAAAGAACCAAGTCAAACGACGAACCGACGTGGACCACCATTAGTGATGCTCGTGCGCTTGGCCGATGTAGACCAGCGTGAGCATCATGAAAATGAACGCCTGCAACAGCACGATCAGGATGTGGAAGATCGCCCAGACCGCGCCGCTGAAAATGTGCATGACAATGCCGAAGGCGGTCAGCGAGCCGCCGAGTCCGGCGATGAGGAAGAAGATCAGCTCGCCGGCGTACATGTTGCCGAACAATCGCATGCCGTGCGAGAACGTGTTGCCGACGTACTCGATCATCGTGAAGGCGATATTGACGACCGCGAGCAGCACGAACGCGATCCAGGTCAAAGGATTCGCCGTGACCTTCACGTTGCCGAAAGGCGCCGTGATCCATTGATGCAGGAAGCCGCCGATGCCTTTGACCTTCACGTTGTAATAGAACACCAGCAGCAGCACCGCGATGGACAGACCGAACGTGCCGTTGAGGTCTGCCGTCGGCAGTGGACGTAAATACTCGATGCCGAAAACCTTTGCGATCGACGGGAACAAGTCGACCGGAATCAGGTCGATGGCGTTCATCAACGCAACCCAGACGAACACGGTGAGCGCGAGCGGCGCGATGAACTTCAGATCGCCATGCACCATGCCCTTGGCCTGCTCTTCGACGAACTCGACGAGCATTTCCACGGCGGTTTGGAATCGGCCGGGAACGCCGGGCGTCGCCTTGCGAGCCGCACGGATGAAGGGGATCAGGAACACCAGCCCGCAAAGAATGGAGAAGAACAGCGTGTCCAGGTGGATCACACCGAAATCGATCAAGCCCCGCGCTTTCTCGGTAGCGAGATGCTGCAAGTGATGGGAGATGTACTCGGCGAAACTGTGTTCCCCGCCCGCCTCACTTGCCATCAGCCCCACCCGCATGTTTCACCCGAAACGTCAGCCACACCCAATATGCCAGCAGCGCCGCGAACAACCCACCGAGCAAACCGAGCGGCGCGAACAGCTTCGAACGAAATGCGATGACCAAGAGGCTGATCGTCAGCGCCACCTTGATCACCCATGCCATCACGAAGCTCAGCACGCTCATCCGCACGCCGTGGGTGAGGCTGTGCCGAAAGAGCGTCAGCGCCATATAGATCGTCCATATCGAGCCGATCGCACCGCCCACCAACAACGAGAGGGCGCCGCGAACGTCCCACACGATCGCAGCCAATACGGCGATCGCGACGATCCATCCCATCTGCCATGCCAGGATGCGCAGCGCTTGCACCGCCGTAGCGGCAAGAACATTCCTGCTCACTGGTCGATGGGCAACAAAAATGCCACTGCGTAGTCCGAGCGTTCGGCAACGTGTGGCACTTCGAAATTCAGCTTAATTCCGGCCCCAAAACCCGGACCCGGCCGGAAAAGGCGGCGCATTATACGGTTCGTTTTGCAGTGCTTCAAGGAAACAAAGATGCGCATTTCTCCCCTGTTTTAGACGACAGAATGCGTTATCGGGCTCGGGGCTTGGGGCGCGGGGCTCGAGCGGCGGGAAAAGCACCGCGAAGCCGCGTTCCACGTAAACGCGGCTTACAGAATGGCGCACGGATTTCAACGTGCAGACTTAATTGGAACAGCAAACGAAGTGGGAGAGGGGACTCTGATAAGGAAGAGATGAAAGGGATGCTCGCGCCGCTCGGTTTCTCGCCCGAGCCCCAAGCCCTTACCGGATCCGCTCGAGAATTCCGTCCAGCTCATCCAGCGAGTGGTAGCTGATGATGAGCTTGCCTTTGCCCGACGAGGAATGCCGGAACTCGACCTTGGCGCCGAGTTTCTCGGCCAATTCGCTTTCCAGCTTGGCGATGTTCGGATCGGGGCGCGCCGCCTCCTCCTTCGCTGCCTGCGGCCCGGCTTGCAGCCGCCGCACGAGCGCCTCGGTTTCGCGCACCGAAAGCTTCTTCTTCACGACGAGTGCGGCGACCTCCGCCTGCTGGCGCTTCTGTTCGAGGCCGAGCAAAGCGCGCGCATGGCCCATCTCGAGCTCGCGCTTCTCGACGAGCTCCTTGACCTCATCTGCCAGCTCGAGCAATCGCAAGAGATTCGAAACCGCGGCGCGCGAGCGGCCCACGGCTTCGGCGGCGGTCGCGTGCGTCATGTCGAATTCATTGATGAGTCGTTCGAGCGCACGAGCCTCTTCGAGCGGATTCAAGTTCTCGCGCTGAATATTCTCGATCAGCGCCATCGCGACCGCAGCTTCGTCCGGAACATTGCGCACGACCGCCGGAATCTCGTGCAGCCCGGCCAACTGGGCTGCGCGCCACCGGCGTTCGCCCGCGATGATTTCGTAGCGGCGCGGCTGCGTACCCGTGGCATCGCTGATCGGCCGCACGACGATCGGCTGCACGACACCTTGCGCTTTGATCGAATCGGCGAGCTCCTGCAGGCTCTCCGGCCGCATGTCGATACGCGGCTGATATTTGCCGCGTTGGAGCAGATCGATGGGAATCTTCTGTAGCTCTTCGTCCGTACGCAGTGGCGTTACCGTCGCGGTCTCGGCGGCGGCCACGGGTTGGCCGAGCAGTGCGCCCAGTCCTCGCCCGAGACTTGGTCTTTTCGTCGCCATAGTGCGTGCCGTCGATGGAAGATCACGAATAGTAGTGCAGCGTGGCCGAAGTCGATAGCGCCGCGCACTGTTGCATTGCCCGATTCGCCCATGCGCGATTGGAGCACTGGATTACGAGTTCGCCGTAACTTGCCGTAGCGGCGAATGCGTCGTCAGGTCGCGACTGCTTGGTCGAGCGCCGCTTCGTCCCTGCGGATCATCTCGCCGGCCAGCGCGAGGTAGGCCAATGCGCCGCGCGATTCGCGATCGTAATGCAGGGCCGGCTTACCGAAGCTCGGCGCCTCCGCGAGCCGCACGTTACGCGGAATGATGGTGCGAAACACTTTGTCTTGGAAATGCTCGATCAGCTGCGCCGAAACTTCGTTCGCGAGATTGTTTCGCGGATCGAACATCGTGCGCAGAATTCCCTCGATGCGCAGATTCGGATTCGGACCGGCCTGGATCTGCTCGATCGTATTGAGAAGCGCAGTCAATCCCTCGAGTGCGTAGTACTCGCATTGCATCGGAATTAGCACGCCGTCTGCTGCAACGAGCGCGTTCACCGTGAGCATGTTCAAAGACGGCGGACAGTCGATCAACACGACGTCGAATTGATCGCGGATCGGGCGCAACGCATCGCGCAATCGCCCCTCGCAACCGGGTTTGCCGGTCAGCTCCACCTCGGCAGCGACCAAATCTTGATTCGCCGGTAATAGTTTGAAATCGGAGTATTCGAGCGAAACGATCGCCGAAGCGGCATCGCAATCGCCGAGCAGCACATCCGTCGTCGTACGCTCCACGGTGCGCTTGTCGACACCGCAACCCATCGTCGCATTGCCCTGCGGATCCATATCGACGAGCAGCACGCGCCGGCGCGTGGCCGCAAGCGACGCAGCCAAGTTCACGCTGGTCGTCGTTTTGCCGACGCCCCCTTTCTGATTCGTGACTGCGAGGATGCGGTGCATGGGATTAAAGGCGACAGGCTACGGGCCACAGGCGGCAGCTGGCGAACGCGCAAGCGACGGACAGACCACGCTTCATGATCGAGTTCGTCAGCCAAGCGAAGATTGGATGCTCGGTGATCGACATGTTTAGCCTGTTGCCTGTCGCCTATAGCCTGCACGATCGCTACACGCGATCGTGCGAACGGCAGATTTCCACAAGATGCCGCTCCTCGTCCAGACCGGGGACCGTAAGCCGGTGGACAGCGGCAATTTTCCAGCCGCTCGGCAATGACTCGAGCTCTTCGGTCGGATAGCGGCCTTTCATTGCGAGGAGTCGGCCGCCGCCCACGCACAAGTGGCCGGACCATTTCACGAAACGCTCGACGGGACCGACCGCCCGAGAGATCACCGTATCGAAGCGTTTCTCCGGACGATAGCTTTCGGCGCGCGCGTGTACGGTCGTGACGTTCGGGATCTCGAGCAGCTGCGTCACGTGCTCGATGAACTTGAGCTTCTTCGCCGTCGAATCGAGCAACGTGAACGAACGTTCCGGATTGACGATGGCGAGCGGCAGCCCTGGAAATCCTGCGCCCGTACCGATGTCGATGATCCGCGTACCGCGCAAGAACGGCTGCACCGACAAGCTGTCGAGCAAATGTTTCGTGATCTGCTGCGAACGCTCGCGGATCGCGGTGAGATTCATCCGCTCGTTCCAAACATCGAGCTCGTCGAGCAGACGCATCATGCGTTCGCAATCGGCGTCGGATATTTCGAGGCCGAATTGCTTGGCGGCAGCTTGCAGCATTGCAGATTCCGCCCGAAGGCGGATGGGATCAGCCGATCTTGACGACGGTCCGGCCGGTCACGGCCGACTTCAAATACGCATCGAACGCCTGGGGCAGCTCGTCGAATGCGATCGTGCGCGTGACGATCCTATCCAAATGCTTCGGCTTCAGATCGGTTGCAAGACGCTGCCACACCGTCAGGCGTAGCTCGCGCGGCATCGTGACCGAATTGATGCCGAGCAAATTCACGCCGCGCAGGATGAACGGGAACACGGTCGTCTTGAGCTCGGGGCTCGCCGCCATGCCGACAGAAGCCACATTGCCCAACGGATTCGTCGTCCGCGTGAGCCAAGCGAGGATGTCGCCGCCCACATTGTCGATCGCGCCAGCCCAGCGCGCCTCTTCGAGCGGCCTCGTCCCGAGCGTCAGCTCCTGCCGCAGCAACACGCGCTTGGCACCGATCGACGTGAGGTAGTTGGCCGAATCGGCCTTGCCGGTCAGCGCGACGACGTCGTAACCGCGCGAGGCCAGCATATCGATCGCCAGACTGCCGACGCCGCCGGTCGCGCCCGTGACGACGATTTCGCCGTTGGCGGGCTGCTGTCCGTTGTGCTCCATCCGATGGATCGCCAGCGCAGCAGTAAAACCTGCCGTGCCCAGCGCCATGGCTTCGAACAGATCCAGGCCAGCAGGCAAAGGAACGACGAATTCGCTCGGAATACGAGCGAATTCGGCGTAGCCGCCATCGAGCGTTTCCGAAAGTCCCGACCCGATGACGACCACCCGATCTCCGGGACGGTAAGCAGGGTCGGTCGAGGAATGGACTTCGCCGGCCAAGTCGATCCCGCCCACGAGCGGGTACTTGCGCAGGATCTTGCCGGCACCGGTCGCGGCCAGCGCGTCCTTGTAGTTGATCGAGGAGTAGCAGACCCGGACGACGACCTCACCCGGCGTCAGGTCGTCGACCGATATCGTTTCGAAGCGGGCGGCGATCTTGCCGCCCTCCTGATGGATCCGGTACGCGCGGAAGGACGTCATGCGCGCGTCCCAGCCATCAATTGCACTTGCCGTTCTTGGCGATGACGTTCGTCGTGCACAGACCGGGCTGCTGCGCGAAGAAGCGCGCGATGGCCTCGAAGTCCTTCTCTTCCACGGCGCCGATGATGCCCGCCATCACGGGATTCTTTCGCTTGCCGCTCTTGTAGTCCTTGAGCGCCTGAACGATGTAATCGGCGTATTGCCCGGCGAGCTTCGGATATTCGTCGGAGACGGTCTGAGCGCCGTCCGCACCGTGGCAGGCAACGCACGTCTGCGTGGCCGCTGGCGGCGTCCCCACAACCTGTCCGGACCGTTGCGTCGGCTCACCGGCCAAGAAGGCAGCGAGATCGGCGCGGGCCTGATCGGTCATTCCAGACGCCTGCGAGAACATCGTCGGGTGCGAGCGCTCGCCCGAGGCGTAGGCCTTCAGCGCGTTCTCGAGGTACTTCGCATTCTGACCGCCCAGCTTCGGCACGGCGTAGTTGGGGAATGCGTTCCTATAGCTCTCGATACCGTGGCAACCATGGCAGGTATATGCCCGGATTTTTCCTTCAGCCACATTGCCTTCTGCTTGCGCGGTGGTTACGACAGCCGCAGTCAGAGCCAAGCCGAACACCAGAAGGGTCGGTCGAAACTTCATATCGAAACGTCTCCGCAGTAGGGCGCCGGCGGCGGGTCGTTCGAATGCCAAGCCGGCGGGGCGCGCAATGGTAGCGGAAAAGCGGCGCGCGAGGAGCTTCCGAGACGCAAGAAATGCGCCGTGTGTCCGCAATCTGCCGGAAATTCCCACCGGGGAACCGCGCATTCCCCGCAATCGAATGGCCCAGGCGCTCGTCCGGGCGCCCTGGAGCCGCGTTGGGAGACGTAACCGAGACACCAATTCGCCGCGGTACCGCTATACTGCGCGACCTTTCGCTTGCTGGTTCGAGGTTGGACTATGGCCCGTATTACCGTTGAAGACTGCTTGCAGCACGTTCCGAACCTGTTTCAGCTCGTGCTGGTGGCGGCCAAGCGCGCCCGCAAGCTCGAAAATGGTGCCGAACCGACGGTGGACATCGAGAACGACAAGATGACCGTCGTCGCGCTGCGCGAGATCGCCGCCGGCCACATCGGTCCGGAGATCCTCGAAGAGGCGGAGCGGCCGGTCATCGAGCCGCTGCCGGAACCGGAAATGTCGGGAGAGCTGCGCGCTCCCCACCTGGGATTGGGCGATTGAACCCAGGCGCCCACCCCCAATTGACAGTTAACGCTCGACAATCGACAACGCACGAGGGCCCTGACAGCCGATAACCGCTGTGCGAAAGTGAGGGCGAGACGAGGCGGAGCCGGGCTCCGGCCGCGTTGTCAATTGTCACCTGTCAATTGCCAGTTACCTCGCTAACCATGGATTACGCGTCTTCCCTGCTGGGTCTCCTGCCAACCGGAAGACGCTCGATTGGCGTCACGCAGCTCCTCAACAAGCTCGAAACCTATCTGCCGCCCGCGCAAGTGGAACGAGTGCGCGAGGCGTACGAATTCGGCGCGCAAGCACACCAAGGCCAGAAACGCCTGAGCGGCGAGCCGTATATCGCCCATCCGGTCGCCGTCGCCGACATCCTCGCGGATCTGCGCATGGACGCGCAGACGATCATCGCGGCCATCCTGCACGACGTCATCGAAGACACCGCGACCGCCAAGGACGAGATCGCCGAGCGCTTCGGTCCCGAAGTCGCCGAGCTCGTCGACGGCGTTTCGAAGCTCGATCAGATTCAGTTCCGCAGCCGCGCCGAAGCGCAGGCGGAATCCTTCCGCAAGATGCTGCTCGCGATGGTGCGCGACATTCGCGTCGTGATGGTCAAGCTCGCCGACCGCACGCACAACATGCGCACGTTGGGCGCGGTGCCGCCGGCGAAACGGCGCACGGTCGCGCGCGAGACGCTCGAAATCTATGCACCGATCGCCAACCGGCTCGGCATTCACTCGGTGAAGCTCGAGCTCGAGGATCTGGGTTTCAAAGCGCTGTATCCGGGCCGGTACCGCGTCATCGAAAAGGCGCTGAAGCGGGCGCGCGGCAATCAGAAACAATTCGTCGGGAAAATCGCCGAGAACCTGCGCAACGCGTTGGCGAAGGCCGGCATCAACGGACGCGTCGAAGGCCGCGAGAAACATCTTTACAGCATCTATCAAAAGATGCGCAGGAAGCGCGTGCCGCTCTCCTCGATCATCGACGTGTTCGGCTTTCGCATCATCGTCGATACCGTCGATACGGCGTACCGCACGCTGGGTGTCGTACACAGCCTCTACCGGCCCATGCCCGGCCGCTTCAAGGACTACATCGCCATTCCGCGCGTGAACGGCTACCAGTCGTTGCACACGACGCTGTTCGGCCCGAACGGCATGCCGATCGAAGTGCAGATTCGTACCGAGGAAATGCATCGCGTCGCCGAATCGGGCATTGCAGCGCATTGGCAATACAAGCTCGGCGACGAGCATGCGCACGCGTATCGCGACCGTGCGATCGAATGGCTCCAGCAATTGATGGAGATGCAGCACGGCGGCAACTCCGAGGAATTCATGGAGAGCGTCAAGCTCGACCTGTTCCCGGACAAGGTGTACGTGTTCACGCCGCGCGGCGAGATTCGGCGTCTGCCGCGCAATGCAACCGCGGTCGACTTCGCTTACGCGGTGCACACCGATATCGGAAACCACTGCGTCGCCGCGAAAGTCGATCGCCGGCTCGTGCCGCTGCGCACGCCGCTGCGTAACGGCCAGACGGTGGAGATCATCACCGCGAAAGGCGCGACGCCGAATCCGGCTTGGGTGAACTTCGTCGTGACGGCGAAAGCGCGCACGGCGATTCGCCAATACTTGAAGAGCCTCAAGCACTCCGAAGCCGTGGACCTCGGCAAACGCTTGCTGAATCAGGCGCTCGGCGATCTGGGATTGGCGCTCAAGAAAATTCCCGACGAGCGGATCCAAGCGACGGCAACCGAGCTCAACCTGAAGAGCGCCGAGGAACTGTTCGAGAAGATCGGCCTGGGCGAACGACTGGCGCCGCTCGTCGCAAGACGCTTGTTGCCGCCGGATACGGAAACGCCCGCCGAGCCGCCGGCCGCGCCGACCGGGCCGCTTGCGATTGCGGGCACCGAAGGCATGGTCGTGAGCTATGCGCGCTGCTGTTTCCCGATTCCGAACGATCCGATCATGGCGTACCTGTCGAGCGGCCGCGGCGTCGTCATTCACCGCGAGGCCTGCAACAACCTACGCAACTATCGCAAGCAACCGGACAAATGGCTGTCGGTTACCTGGCAGCCCAACGTCGATCGGCTGTTCAACGTCGAGATCAGGATCGACGTGACGAACCGGATGGGCGTGCTCGCCGCCATCGCCTCGAACATCGCCTCGACGGAAACGAACATCGAGCACGTCGCTGTCGACGAGCGCGGAACTGATGCTTCGACGCTCGTCTTCGATCTGCAGGTGCGCAACCGCAAGCACCTCGCGCACGTGATCAAGAACCTGCGCAAGATGCCGGAGGTGCTGAGAGTGACGCGCGTGCTCGCGTAGCGCGACGCGAGATTGCAGTCGGGAAAAGGGAAAAGGGAACAGGGAAACGACGTGCACGGCCGCTCCTTCCCTTTCCCGATTCCCCTACTCCGCCTCCAACCTGTAACCTGTCGCCTCTAGTCTATAGCCTGTAGCCTTAGTTATGCGCTCCATCATCAATACTCCCAACGCTCCTGCCGCCGTAGGCACGTACTCGCAAGCCGTCAAAGTCGGGAAGACGGTTTACGTCTCCGGACAAATCGCGCTGGATCCTGCGACCATGCAGCTCGTGGAAGGTCCGTTCGAAGTGCACGCGCGGCGCGTGTTCGAGAATTTGCGCGCCATCGTCGAGGCGGCGGGCGGCACGTTCGCGAACGTCGTCAAGCTCAACGTGTTTCTCACGGACCTGTCGAATTTCGCGGCCCTGAACACGATCATGGCCGAGTATTTCAAGGAGCCCTATCCCGCACGCGCTGCGATCCAAGTCGCCGGTCTCCCGAAAGGCGCGATCGTCGAAATGGACTGCATCGTCGAGCTCGACTGACTCGAGCGGTCCTTGAGCAAATGAAACGGCCGCGGTAGGCGGGTTCCCGTAGCCGCCTACCCGCGCAGGCTGGTTAAATCGCCATGGATGGCCACGATGTCTCGAATTTCTTCATCTCCATCGTTTGCATCGGCTGCTGAGCTTCGGCCGGTAACGACGCTGAAAGGCGTCGGCGAGGCGCTCGCCGCACGGCTCGCGAAGCTCGGCATTACGACGGTTCAAGATCTGCTGTTCCTGCTGCCGCTGCGGTACGAGGATCGTACGCGAATCGTGCCGATCGGCAGCTTGCAGCCTGGCGATCGCGCGGTCGTCGAAGGCGAGGTGCAGCTCGCAGAAGTGGCCTTTCGCGGGCGTCGTCAGCTGTTGGTACGCCTGAGCGACGGCTCCGGATTCCTGACGCTCCGCTTCTTCCATTTTTCGGCAACACAGCAACAAGCGCTCGCGCGCGGCGTACGGTTGCGCTGCTTCGGCGAGATTCGCCGTGGGCTCGCCGGTTTGGAAATCGTGCACCCCGAATATCGACGCATCGTGCCGGGCACGGCGGCGGTCGAGAACAGTCTCACGCCGATTTATCCGCTCACCGAAGGCGTGCAGCAGGGCCGGTTGCGGCAACTCACCTCGCTCGCCCTGCGAGAGTTGGCCAACCGCAAGTTGCAGGATTGGGTGCCGGAGGCGATCACACGCGAGCTCGGCATGCCGACGCTGCGCGAGGCGCTGGAATACGTGCATCGACCGCCGCCCGATGCGAGCCTCGAGCTGCTGAGCGCAGGCAAACATCCAGCGCAACGGCGGCTCGCCTTCGAAGAGCTGCTCGCGCATCACTTGAGCCTGCGGTTGCTGCGGCGAGAGATTCAGCGCGATCCAGGTTGGCCGCTGCACGCGAGCGGCGAGCTCACGAACCGTTTGTTGAGCTCGTTGCCGTTCAAGCTGACGGGGGCACAGGCTCGCGCCTGGCACGACATCGAGCGCGATCTCGCGCAACCGAGCCCGATGCTGCGGCTCGTACAAGGCGATGTGGGCAGCGGCAAGACCATCGTCGCAGCGCTTGCTGCGTTGCGTGCCGTCGAGGCCGGCTTTCAGGCAGCGGTAATGGCGCCGACGGAACTGCTCGCCGAACAGCACGCGCGCAATTTCATCAATTGGCTCGGATCGCTCGATGTGCGCGTGACGCTGCTCACGAGCCAGCAAACCGCCTCGCAACGTACGCGAACGTTGCAAGAGCTGGCCTCCGGAGAAGCCCGGATCGCTGTCGGCACGCACGCTTTGTTCCAAGAGGGCGTGCAATTCAAGAAGCTCGGGCTCGTCATCGTCGACGAACAACATCGTTTCGGCGTCCATCAACGGCTGATGCTGCGCGAGAAGGGCGCGAGCGACGGCCGCTATCCGCATCAGCTCATCATGACGGCCACACCCATTCCGCGCACGCTCGCCATGACTGCGTATGCCGACCTCGATCTGTCGGTGATCGACGAACTGCCACCTGGACGCACGCCGGTGCAAACGGTCGCGATTCCCGAAACGCGTCGCGAAGAGGTCGTCGTGCGCATCCGCGATGCGTGCCGGCAAAAGAAGCAGGCGTATTGGGTGTGTCCGCTCGTCGAGGAATCCGATGCGCTCGAAGCACAGGCTGCCGAAGAAACCGCCCGCAAGCTCTCCGAGGCGCTGAGCGATCTGAGAGTCGGACTCGTTCACGGGCGCATGAAACCGCGCGACAAAGAGGCAGTGATGGCGAGCTTCAAGGCCGGGGAAATCGATGTGCTGGTCGCCACGACCGTCATCGAAGTCGGCGTCGACGTCCCGAACGCCAGCTTGATGGTCATCGAAAACGCCGAGCGCATGGGACTCGCACAGCTCCACCAATTGCGCGGCCGGGTCGGACGCGGCTCGGCGGCAAGCACGTGCGTGCTGCTCTATCGTCCGCCGCTCACCGACATCGCGCGCGAACGGCTCGCGGTCATGCGTAAGACCAACGACGGCTTCGAAATCTCGCGTCGCGATTTGGAGCTGCGCGGACCCGGCGAGCTGTTCGGTACGAAACAAACGGGCTTGATGCAGATGCGCGTCGCGGATCTGATGCGCGATGCCGACCTGTTGCCGAAGGTGCAGGCCGCTGCCGAGCTCATGCTCGACCGCTACGAACCGAACATTGCGCCTTTGCTGCGCCGCTGGACCGGTGCCGGCGAACGGTTCGGTAAGGTTTAAGGTTCGAAGCTCTAGAGCGCGTGAGCGTCAGGCGTTAGGCTTCCGATCGCCATGCATCGTCAGGATTGGGTCATGAACGAAGTTGCGCAGCAATGCTGCGCCCTGCTTCAGCCTTCAGTCTTCAGCCTTCAGCCTAGATTCGTATGAGCTCCCCGATCAGCTTCCGCGATCGCCTGCGCTGGCTCGGTCATCGCATCAGCGCATCGCCGCTGTTCGGCGAGATCATGCCGAGCGCCGCCGCGAAAGTCGGCGCCTACGCCCGGCTCATGCGTCTCGACAGACCGATCGGCATCTGGTTGCTGCTGTGGCCGGTGTTGTGGGCGCTGTGGCTGTCCTCGAACGGCAGACCCGATGAACATGTTTTCGTCGTGTTCGTGCTCGGCACCGTGCTCACGCGTTCGGCGGGCTGCGCGATCAACGATTTCGCCGATCGCAAATTCGACGGTCACGTCGCACGCACACGGAACCGTCCGCTCGTTACCGGAGAGGTCGAGCCGATCGAAGCCGTCGCACTGTGCGTTGCGCTGTGCTTGATCGCGCTCGGTCTCGTGCTGACGCTCGATCGAACGACGCAATTGCTGGCGCTCGTCGGCGGCGGGCTGCTGCTGACATATCCCTTCATGAAACGCTTCTTTCCGCTGCCGCAGCTCTATCTCGGCGCTGCGTTCACGTGGTCGATTCCGATGGCGTACACCGCACACACAGGCAGCGTGCCGCGCATCGGCTGGCTGCTCTTTCTCGCAGGCGTGCTGTGGACGATGGTGTACGACACGCAATACGCGATGGTCGATCGCGAAGACGACCGCAAGATCGGCATCCGCTCGACCGCCATCCTGTTCGGCGATGCCGATCGTTTCATCATCGGCGTCATGCAACTCATGGTGCTGCTCGCACTGTGGCTTGCCGGAAGGGAATTGAAGCTCGGTCTTTGGTACGGCTTGGGGCTCGCCGTTGCCGCGATCTTCGCGTTGTATCAGCAATACCTGATCCGCGATCGCCAACCCGAAGGCTGCTTCAAGGCCTTCCTCAACAACAATTACTTCGGCATGGCGATCTTTTTCGGCATCGCGTTGGACTATCTGTTCGCGCAAGGCGCGACGAGCTGACAGTCGATCGTTGAAAGTTGACGACGCCGTGCGTCGACGGTCTGAGACCGCTCGACAACGCTGCTCCTGGAACCAACGGTCCACCCCCCCTCATTCCCTTCTTCCCTTCTTTCCTATTCCCTATTCCCTATTCCCTTTTCCCCTTTCCCTTCTTCCCGTATTCTCCTTTCCGCCGAAGGCGAGCGAAAACGCTCTTTGTGGTCTTCGGTCCTCCTCGCTCCTCGCAACGTTCGCAGAGGAGCAGCCAGAACAATCAAGGACAAGGTCGAGGAGGACTGCTGTAGCTATAACGGATCCCTTTGTAGCGCGAGGACCGACCGCTTCCGTGGCGGATGGCGGTGCACACGTGTGCACAGGAGCGCCGATCTCGAGCAGACGTGATCGCTCGCGGATCGCCGTCGAAGGCGCAGCGCGATACATAGATCCAGGAGATCGGAATGCCGCATCAACAAATCTGGACCAAGGTGACGGGACCCTCGGCCGGGCTCGTGCAACAGCACTACGTCGAGGCGCGAAAAGAAGCGCTCTACCGCCGCGACAAGGATCTCGAAGCCAAGGTCAAGGAGGCGCTGCGTAGTCACAGTCTTCTTCAAGGCGTCAAGATGTCCGGCGACAAGTGGCTGGACATCTATCGCAAGATCAGCTCGAACCTGCAATCCGCCGATCTGACGATCAATTTCAACGCCGCAAGTTGGTTCAGCACCGAGAATCACTACGACACGTACGCTCAACAGTACGAGCGATCGCAGCGGGATGCCTCGGGCGCTGCCACGTTCCAAGGCGACGTTATGAAGAATCCCGCGCTGACCCGAGCTCAAGCGGACGACAGGATCACGTTTAACAACCTGCGAACGCCAGGCCGCCCGCTTCCTTCAACCCAGCCCCGTAGAGGCTTGATGCCCGGCAGACAGGACATGGAACGGATCCAGAAGCAGATGGAGTTCAAGCCACACGATCAAATGAAGATCGACCACAGCGCCCAGAAGACCGTGGTCGTTTCGAAAAACCCGTACTTCAATCTGAAGACGAAGCAGGTCTTCGCCGCTTTGAACTACGGCCGTCGGCCTCACGGTTCCAACACTGACTACGGCACGAGCCATTTCGTGCTATCGCCGAAGCTCAAGGTGAACGCGCTGTATTACCCCGAGGATACGTTCTTCATTCAGGACGCCTCATCCCAGCTTGCATTTCACGTGATCGGCGCGATCGTCGCCTACGCCAAACCTTTATTGCTCGACGCGATCATCAGGAGCTGCTACTTCGGCACGCGGCTCGAGGATACGCGCGAAGCCAAGCTGATGGTCGAAGCACATCTGTTCACAGAACCGCGTTTCTCGGGAAATATCGAGACAATGGTGCTCGACGCACCCTTCGGCTCGACCATCCACGAAAACGCGAAGAAATTCGCCCGCAAGCACGGCATTCGGCTCGTCCTGACGGATTCGCCCAAAGCTTCGTGAGTGGTGAGTAGTGAGTGGTGAGTAGCGTCGCGCGAACGCGCGACCTTCCCTTCTTCCCTTCTTCCCTCCTTCCCTCATTCCCTTTCCCCTTTTCCCCTCTTCCCGGGCTCCGCCCCTCATCCCGCTCGCGCGATTGCCCAAACCTCGACACGGGCCACGCCTGCGCGCTTGAGCACGCGCGCCATTTCGTTCGCGGTGCTACCGGTCGTGACGACATCGTCGACGATTGCAACGTGTTTTGCGCGCAGCGGATGCAGCAATGCGAATGCACGACGCAGATTCTTGCGTCGTGCACGTCGATCGAGACCGGCTTGCTCGAGTGTGTCGCGCGTGCGAATCAGCGCGTCGGTCCGCAATCGGATGCCCGAGCGACGCGCGATCTGTTCGGCCAGCACGATGGCTTGGTTGTAGCCGCGTTTGCGAAAGCGCGCAGGACCGAGCGGCACGGGAAGCAAGAGATCAGGACGAGCCGATCGATTTCTCTCCTGGAGTTGACGTACGAACAACTCGCCGAGCACACGACCATGCGCAATCGCCCCGCCGTACTTGAGCCCGCGCACCATGTGATCGAGCGGGTAGGCGTAGCGATACGGTGCGAAGCAGACATCGAAACGCGGAGGTCGTCGCAAACATGTGCCGCACATCACCCCGCCCGATGCCAAGGGCACGGCACATCGGGCACAACAGCACGTGTTTAGCGGCAAGTCAGCTTCGCAACCGGCGCACAAGTCCAACGCAGGCGGTCGGCCGCGGCGGCCGCAGAGCACGCATTGCGGCGGCCAACATGCCTGTAGAACCGCTCGAACAGGCTGCAAAAAAACGTCGACTCGATTCATGAAAACGGGTTGACAGTTCGAAAAGCCGTGGAAATACTCGCCGCGGTTCATTCTCGCGGTGGCCAGTCATCGCGTGGCTGTGCATTCCTCTTCATTTCGGCGAGAAATTCCCATGTCGAACGCGATTGAGTCGCAAACCGAAACGCTGGTTGCGAAGCTCGGCACTGTCCGCACGGATTGGACGCTCGATGAAGTGCGAACGCTCCTCGACTGGCCGTTTACCGATCTCATCTATCACGCGCAGCGCGTGCATCGCGCGAACTTCGACCCGAACGAGGTTCAGATCAGCACGCTCTTGTCGATCAAGACTGGCGCGTGTCCCGAAGACTGCGCGTATTGCTCGCAGAGCATCCGCTTTCAGACCGGCGTCAAGGCGGAACCTTTGATGGACGTGGAGGCCGTCATCGAGAAAGCGCGCGAAGCCAAAGCGAACGGTGCGACACGGTTCTGCATGGGCGCCGCCTATCGCTCGCCCAAACAAAAACAGCTCGATCAGATCATCGAGATGATCAAAGGCGTGCGCGAGCTCGGTATGGAAACGTGCGTAACCTTAGGCATGCTGACGCCCGATCAGGCGCGACAACTCAAAGAAGCGGGCCTCGACTATTACAACCACAATCTCGACACCTCGGAGTCCCATTACAAGAACGTGATCACGACGCGCACGTATCAGGATCGCTTGGATACGCTCGAAGCGTGTCGTGCTGCGGGCCTGAACGTGTGCTGCGGCGGCATTCTGGGTCTCGGCGAGACGCCGCTCGATCGCGCGCAGTTTCTGCACACGCTTGCCACGCTGCCCGAGCATCCGCAAAGCGTGCCGATCAATCAGCTCATGCAAGTACCCGGCACGCCGCTTTACGGCGCGGAGAAACCCACGCCGCTCGACTTCGTGCGCGTAATCGCCGTAGCCCGCCTGCTGATGCCCCGCTCCTATGTGCGCTTGTCCGCAGGCCGTTCGCACATGAGCGAAGAAATGCAGGCGCTCTGTTTCCTCGCCGGCGCAAACAGCATCTTCTACGGCGACAAGCTGCTGACGACGGAAAATCCGGACGAAGACCGGGACGCCAACCTGTTCAAGCAGCTGGGCCTGCGGCCGCAGTCGCTCGAACAGAGCCTGTAGGCTGTAGACTTGTAGGCGATAGGTTGGAAGCGTTGCCGGCTCTGCGCGACGCCTGAGTCTTCGCGATTGGGCTTCACCTGATCCAAGCGCGCAGCTGCGCGCCTCTTACCTACAGCCTGCAGCCTGCAGTTACAGCCTGTGCCAACACCCTCCGGCGATCCCTACTTCCTCGACTCCCGCCTCGTGCGGCGCGCGTTCGACCGGGCAAGTGCGACGTTCGATGCGAATGCGGCTGTGCATGCCGAGCTGCGCAACCGTTTGCTCGAGCGGCTCGACGTCGTGAAATTGCAGCCGCGAGTCGTACTGGATCTCGGGGCAGGGACGGGGCATGCGACACGCAGCCTGCAGGACCGATATCGCTCGGCCTATGTGCTCGCAGCCGACATCTCCGTTCCCATGCTGCAGCAAGCGCGCAAGCAGCAACGTTGGTTCAAACGGTTCGGCCGCGTGGCCTGCGATGCGCATCTGCTGAGTTTGAAGAACGACAGCGTCGATCTCGTCTTCAGCAATTTGATGCTGCAGTGGTGTGCCGATCCGGATCGCGTGTTCGATGAGCTCGCGCGCGTGCTGCGACCGGACGGACTGATTACGTTCACTGCGCTGGGTCCGGACACACTGCGGGAGTTGCGTGCGGCCTGGGACGGCGACGGGCACGTACACGTGCATCGGTTCATCGACATGCACGATCTCGGCGATGCATTGGTGCGCGCAGGCTTCGCCGATCCTGTGATGGACACAGAGCGGCTGACCGTGACGTATCGCAACCTCGACGCTTTGCTCACTGAGTTGAAGCTCAGCGGTTCGACGAATCTCGCGCAGGGGCGGCCCCGATCGCTTCGTACAACGCGCGTTCATCGACGCGCGCGCGAGCGTTATGAGAATGCACGCACTGACAATGCGCTGCCCGTGACGTTGGAAGTCGTGTACGGCCACGCGTGGGCCGGACAGCGCCGGGAGAAAGCCCGAAGCGCTACCACAGTAGCCGTCCCGATCGACCGAATCGGAAGGCGACAACGTTAAGGTCTATTTAATAGAAAGTTGGTTGGATTGCGAAATATCTGGTTAAAGATTAATCATTACTTAATGATGCAATCACCCTCCCAAGCTGGAGCTCAGTCGTAGGCTCACCGGAGCGTCAGAAAATCCTTGCGCGGCAGAGATTTGCGTGGCTTTTGGCAACCTCGCTGGCTAGCATACGCGCCCTTTACGAGCGTTCGTGCCGGTTCGCGTTCCTTGTTTTTCTATGAATGTCGGTGTCGCCTACGGACCGGAGCCGCAGACCGTGCCGTTCACAGAATCCTCCGCCACATCGCTGCGCATCGAGCTGAGTCGTGGCAATGCCCTTACGCCGGCGACCGCGTGCGTGTTCGTAACGACCGTTTCAATTGCAACTTTCACGATCGCGATCGTTTTTGCCGTTAGGGGCTACTGGCCCGTCCTGCCATTCGCCGGATTGGAGATCGGTTTGTTGATTTGGGCAGTAAGGGCATCGATGCGCAGCGGACTGCAACGCGAGACGATCACGATCACCGAGGATTCCGTCACTGTTCAACGCAGTAGCGTCGCTGGCGAACGACCCTTGGTATTTCCTCGCCATTGGGCGAGCGTTAAACTCCACGCCCCGCCGGCGGCGCTGCACCCTAGTCGACTCACCATCGAGTCGCACGGTCGCGTCTGCGAGGTGGGCAAGTTTCTCACAGAGGCCGATCGCCGCGGACTCGCGGCACGTCTCAAGCAATTAGTGGGGAATGTGAACGAATCACCCGCGCTCAGATGAGCTGGGCAGCGGGGCTAGCTTGCGGGCGCGTCGCAAATTGCGTCGCGACCTCTTCGAATCGCCTGGCTTCGCGCAAGTTCGAAGAGCACTGAAAGAAGCACGTGGGAGCAAAAGCGCCAATGTCGAAGTCGATGAAATACGCCGCGGCCGTCCTCGGAGGATGCCTGCCAGCCGCGTCGGCGTTCGCAGCCTGGGAATTGAACATGCCGCTCGGCGTCACCGACCTGAGCCGCGAGATCCACGGGCTTCACATGCTCATTTTCTGGATCTGCGTTCTGATCGCGATCGTCGTGTTCGGCATGATGATCTACTCGATCGTCAAGTTCCGGCACTCGAAGGGCGCCGTACCGGCGAATTTCGATCACAGCACGAAAGCCGAGATCATCTGGACGATCATCCCGATCGCCATTCTCGTCGGTATGGCCGTGCCTGCAGCCGGAACGCTCATCAAGATCGAGGACATGCGCGATTCCGAGCTGACCGTGAAGATCACGGGTTATCAGTGGAAGTGGCATTACGACTACCTCGACAAGAACGTCAGCTTCTTCTCGACGCTCTCGGAAGACTCGAACCGCGCTCGCCAGAAAGGTTCGGGCATCGATCCGAACACCATTCCGAACTACCTGCTCGACGTCGACAACCGCATGGTCGTGCCGGTCGACACCAAGGTCCGCGTGCTGCTCACGGCAGGCGACGTCATCCACGCGTGGTGGGTGCCTGCGTTGGGCATGAAGCGCGACGCCATTCCCGGCATCGTGAACGAAATGTGGTTCCGTGCCGACGAACCGGGCGTCTATCGCGGCCAGTGCGCCGAGTTGTGCGGCTACGATCACGGCTTCATGCCGATCGTCGTCGAAGTAGTTACCAAAGAGGAATTCGAGGAATGGCTGAAGTCGAAGCAAGCGGACGGCGCTGAGATCGCCACGGCGGCGAATTCCACCGATTCCAGCGATGCGACGATGATCGTCGCTCAGGCGGAGTAAGAGTTGATCATGAGCACGGCACATACACACGCACACGCAGCGGATCACGAAGCGCACGATCATCACGGTCCGGAAAAGGGCTGGCGCCGCTGGCTATTCGCAACGAACCACAAGGACATCGGCACGATGTACTTGTTGTTCAGCTTGTTGATGTTCTTCATCGGCGGCGCCATGGCGCTGGTCATCCGCGCCGAATTGTTCCAACCCGGTCTGCAGCTCGTCGATCCCGGCTTCTTCAACACGATGACGACGGTTCACGCGCTGATCATGGTGTTCGGCGCCGTGATGCCCGCGACCGTGGGTCTGGCGAACTGGATGATTCCGATCCAGATCGGCGCGCCCGACATGGCGTTGCCGCGCATGAACAACTTCAGCTTCTGGCTGCTGTGTGCGGCGTTCACGCTGCTCCTCCTCTCGCTGTTCGTTGCGGGCGGCGGTCCCGCTTCCGGCTGGACGCTGTATCCGCCGCTCGTGCTGCAGACGGGTAATGCGCTGCCGCTCGCGATCTTCGCGATCCACCTGGCCGGCGCGTCGTCGATCATGGGCGCGATCAACATCATCGTGACGATCATGAACATGCGCGCACCCGGCATGTCGCTCCTGAAGATGCCGGTGTTCGTCTGGACGTGGCTCATCACCGCTTACCTGCTCATCGCCGTGATGCCGGTGTTCGCCGGCGCCGTGACGATGCTGCTCACCGACCGCTTCTTCGGCACGACCTTCTTCGAGGCGGCCGGCGGCGGCGACCCGGTCATGTATCAGCACATCTTCTGGTTCTTCGGACACCCGGAGGTGTACATCATGATCCTGCCGGCTTTCGGGATCGTCTCCGAGATCATTCCGACCTTCTCGCGTAAGCCGCTGTTCGGCTACGACGCGATGGTGTACGCCACGGCCGCGATTGCCTTCCTGTCGTTCATCGTGTGGGCGCACCACATGTTCACGGTCGGCATGCCGCTCGCCGGTCAGCTGTTCTTCATGCTGGCCACGATGCTGATCGCCGTGCCGACGGGCGTGAAGGTGTTCAACTGGACCGCCACGATGTTCAAGGGCTCGATCAGCTTCGAGCCGCCGATGCTGTTCGCGATCGCGTTCCTGTTCCTGTTCACGATCGGCGGCTTCTCGGGTCTGATGCTCGGCGTCGCTCCGGCCGACTTCCAGTATCACGACACGTACTTCGTGGTCGCGCACTTCCACTACGTGCTCGTGCCGGGCGCCGTGTTCGCGATCATGGCCGGCGTGTACTACTGGCTGCCGAAGTGGACGGGCCACATGTACAACATGAAGCTCGCGAAGGTGCACTTCTGGCTGTCGGTGATCTTCGTGAACCTGCTGTTCTTCCCGCAGCACTTCCTGGGATTGGCCGGCATGCCGCGCCGTATTCCGGACTACTCCACGCAGTTCGCGGATTGGAACATGGTGTCGTCGATCGGCGCGTTCGGCTTCGGCCTGTCGCAGCTGCTCTTCGTGTACATCATCTTCGCGACGATCCGCAGCGGCGCGAAGGCAACCGACAAGGTGTGGGATACGGCAAAGCCGCACGGCCTCGAATGGACGCTGAGCTCGCCGCCGCCGTATCACAGCTTCGAAGTTGCACCTGAAGTGAAGTAACTGCATCGACGCCCTCCCTGCGAAACGGGGAGGGCGTCGGAATTAGACCCTCCCGCGAAATCGGCGAGGGAGTTGGGATGAAGTCGAGTCCTTATATGGATGCCGATCGTAAGCGCGCCATTCGGCGCACCACGCTGTGGCTGGTGCTGCTCGCTTTGGCGTTCTATGTCGGCTTCATTGTGTTGACCATCTCGAGAGCGAACTGAAGGAGACGTGATGGAAGACGGGCAATGGGTGAAGCGCGAGGGCTCGAAGCTCTTGCCTTGCACGCATCGCCGCTTCCGATTCACGAAAGCGAAGTGTTAGATCGAAAGGCCGCCAATCGACGCCTGACGCGCAGTCTGTTGCTGTTCGCTGCCGGCAGCTTCGGGTTCGGCTTCGCGCTCGTGCCGCTCTACGATTTGGTGTGCGACGTCACCGGCTACGGAAATCGCAAGGCGCTGCTCGAGGCCGCCTCCGTCGTCGAGCAAGTCGATGCGAGCCGCTCGATCACGGTCGAGCTCGTTTCGGCAACGGCTGCTCAAGGCGACTGGGAATTCCGTCCGGCGAACGGCAACATGCAAGTGCATCCCGGACGCCTGTACGAAGCGAAGTTCTACGCAACGAACTTGCGGACTCAGGCCGTCACGGCGCAAGCGATTCCCAGCGTCGCTCCGACACAGGCGACGCGGTATTTTCAGAAGACGGAGTGTTTCTGTTTCACGCCTCAGCGTTTCGAAGCGTCCGAGACGCGTGAATTGACCGTGCGTTTCATCGTGGATCCCGCGCTACCGGCGAACATCGATCGCGTGACGCTCGCGTATTCGATGTACACGACGGAATCAAAAGGATAGGCGAATCCGCGTTTCACCCATTCCAAACACATATCGCGAACGATCATGGCCCACGCACATTCTTCTGCCCCATCCGACAAGTACTACGTTCCGCACGGAAGCCCGTGGCCGATCGTCGGCTCGGCCGCGCTGTTCACGACCGTGGGCGGAGCGGCCCTCTGGCTGAACGATTCCGGCTCCGGTCCGCTCGTCATGAGCCTCGGCCTCTTGCTCCTGGCCGTCATGTTCATCGGCTGGTTCGGTGCCGTGATCAAGGAGAGCGAAGCGCGGTTGTACAACGCCGCGGTGGACCGCTCCTTCCGCATGGGAATGATGTGGTTCATCTTCTCCGAAGTGATGTTCTTCGCCGCGTTCTTCGGCGCGCTGTTCTACGCACGCCAGTTCTCGATCCCGTGGTTGGGCGGCGAAGGCGTCAAGTTCTTCACCAAGTATCTGTTGTGGCAGGACTACGAGGCGGCTTGGCCGTCCAACGGTCCGGCGAATGTCGGCGGCGAGTTCGAAACCATTCCGGCGTTCGGCCTGCCGGCGATCAATACGGCGATCCTCTTGTTGTCCGGCGTGACCGTCACGATCGCCCATCACGCGCTCAAGGCCGGCAATCGCACCGTGCTCAACGTTTTCCTGGCCGCGACGTTCCTGCTGGGCTTCATCTTCGTGTACTTGCAGGCGACCGAGTACATCCATGCTTACCACGAGCTCAACCTGACGCTCGGCAGCGGCATTTACGGCTCGACGTTCTTCATGCTCACCGGCTTCCACGGCTTCCACGTGACGCTCGGCGCGATCATGCTGTTCGTCGTGTGGCTGCGCTGCCTGAAGGGTCACTTCACGCCGACGCATCACTTCGCCTTCGAAGGCGTCGCCTGGTATTGGCACTTCGTCGACGTGGTGTGGTTGGGCTTGTTCGTATTCGTCTATTGGATCTAAGGGCTCGAGCGGTCTGGCCGGCAAAGCGCTAGCCAGACCGCAACCTGCGATCACGACTCACCGCTCACGAGTCACACACCAGAACGTTTCCGGTCCGCAACTCGTGAGCCGGTCTTTCATTGCCCGACGCCGTGAGGCGCGATGAGGCCCTGCCACCAGGCGATGAAGAGCAGGATGAATAGCGCGACGGACAATCCGACGCGCACGGTGAGCGCACGGACCATCTTCTTCGACCCGCCCTTGTCGTTGACGAGGTGAAACAGGCCTGAGCCGAGACTGACGATGATGGCGATCAGGCACGCGATGATGAGGAATTTGATGAAACTCATGGGCGGAAATCGATGATTGGAGCGGGTGCGCTCGGCGGGATCTCGAGCTGACTTCGATCGGTCGTAAGCGCAACCGCAGCGGTATGACGACTGTTCCCCGCGAGTATATACGTGGCAACGCTGTTCGGCCGTCGATTCGCTCCAACTTTGTCAGGTACCGTGCTGGCGCTCGTCGGTATCGTCAGCGTCGGGCATTTGGGGATGTGGCAGCTCGGCCGCGCTGACGAAAAGCGCCAGATCCTCGAACAAATTGCCGCAGGTGCAGCAAGCGTCGCTCCGCTGACTTCCATCGATGCGCAGTTGCCGCGCTATCAAACCGTGACTGCAACCGGTCGCTACGACGGCGACCGCCAAATCCTGCTGGACAATATGCCATCGCCCCGCGGAATGCCGGGCTATCGAGTACTGACTCCATTCGAATTGCAGGGCGGCGGATGGATTCTGGTGGATCGTGGCTGGCTGCCCGTCGGCCCGTCTCGAGCCGTCCTGCCGGACGTTGCCGTCGAAGGCAACGAGCGCACGATCCGCGGGCGACTCGACGAGTTGCCGCGTCCCGGCATACGGCTAGGATCGAATACGGCAGGCGAAGGCTGGCCGCGGGTGATGAATTTTCCCGAGCATGCCGATCTCGAACGCGCGCTCGAACGCGGGATCGGGCCTTACATCGTGCGGCTGGATCCGTCGGAACCCGATGGCTTCGAACGAGCCGGCATCGTCGCGCCCGATTTCGGGCCTGGACGCCACATTGCGTATGCAGTGCAGTGGTTCGGCCTCGGGCTCGTTATGCTGTTCTTGTACGTTTTCTTGAGCCTCAAAACCGAACACCACCGATGACCGAACCGGCCCCATCCGAATCGAATCGCCCAAGCTCGCGAGCGCAGTTCTGGCTGCTCGCCGCTTTGTTCCTGGTGCCGCTGGCGATCGCATTTTTCATGTACTACGGAGCCGGCTGGCGTCCGCAGGGCACCGTGAACAAAGGCGATCTCATCCATCCGGCGCGTCCGCTGAAGGCCAATACCTTCCTGGATCCGCAGGATCAGACGATCGAGGAGGACATCCTCACGGGCAAATGGACGCTCGTCTACATCGGCAACGGTCAGTGCGATGCACGTTGCCGCGAAGCGCTGACGCTCATGCGTCAGACACGCCTTGCGCTCGGCAAAGACGCACCGCGCGTGCGAGGCGTGTTCTTCGCGACCGCCGATTGCTGCGATTCGAGCTATCTCAACGCCGAGCACGCCGGTTTGATCGTCGCCCGCGCCGATGAGGCGAGCGATCGCGAATGGTTGAATCAATTTCCGCAATATTCGGGCGTGCCCGTCGAGCAGGCAGGACGGATCTACATCGTCGATCCGCTCGGCAATCTCATGATGAGCTATGCGCCGGATGCGCCCGATAAGGCGCTGCTCGAAGACCTGAAAAAACTATTGAAGCAGTCGCACATCGGATAGCTGCCCAATGAATACCGAATCGCTTCGCGTCGTTTATTTCCGCCGCATCGCGCTCATCGGCGTGCTGCTCGGCTTGTGCGTCATCGTCATGGGCGCCTGGGTGCGCTTGAGCGATGCTGGTCTCGGCTGCCCGGATTGGCCCGGCTGCTACGGCCATCTCACGGCAGGCGCTGCCGCCAAGAACGCCGAAGAAGTGAACGCGGCATTCCCGCATCGTCCGATCGAGTACCACAAGGCGGTCAAGGAGATGGTGCACCGCTATTTCGCGACTTCGCTCGGCCTCTTGATCGTCATCCTTGCGGGCTGGGCCATTGCCAACCGACGCGATCCCGAGCAGCCGTTGGTTCTGCCGCTCGTACTCGTCGGACTGGTGATCTTCCAGGGACTGCTCGGCATGTGGACCGTGACGCTGCTGCTCAAGCCGCTCATCGTCGTACTGCATCTCCTGGGCGGCCTGGCAACAATGGCGCTGCTCGCGTGGCTGGCGATGCCGAAGAAGCGTGCCGACGTTCCTGCGGAGCCTGCGCGCGGCCAGCCATGGACTGCACGCTGGGTCTCGCTGCGCTCACTGGCGCTGGCCGGCTTGGTCGTGCTCGTCCTGCAAATCGCGCTCGGCGGTTGGACGAGCAGCAATTATTCAGCGCTCGCGTGCCCCGATTTTCCGACCTGCCAGAACTCGTTCTGGCCCGAAATGGATGCAAAAGAGGCGTTCGTCCTGTGGCGAGGGCTCGGCATCGATTACGAAGGCGGCGTGCTCGATCATCCCGCGCGGGTGGCCATTCATTTCGTGCATCGATTGGGCGCGATCGTCGCTGCCATCGTGCTCGGTGCGCTGAGCATCCGGGCTTGGCGTTTCGGTGAGACCCGAGCGATCCGCACGGCAGGTGCCATGGTGGGCATCGTCTTGATTGCACAGCTGATATTGGGACCGGTGATGGTGGTCCGTGCGCTGCCGCTCGCCTTGGCGACCGCACATAACGGGGTCGCAGCGCTGCTCCTACTCGCGGTCGTGAGGTTGAATCGGGTCGTCCGGAGCTGAGGCTTCGGGATCGGCCCGCCTGCTGGATCCGTGCCGAGCGGCTACAATTGTCGCCCTTTTAGCGACCTGCCTCGGATCCCTCCCCACGCCGTGACCTCCGCCGAAGTCAGAACGAATCCCAGTCGCGCGACTTGGAGGGACTACTACGAGCTCGGCAAGCCGCGCGTCGTCATGCTCATCATGATCACGGCGGTCGTCGGGATGTTCCTTGCGACGCCTGCCTTGCCGCCGCCGAATGTCCTCATTTTCGGCACGCTGGGCATCGCCTTAGCGGCTTCCTCGGCTGCAGCCATCAACCATGTGCTCGACCGTCGATTCGATGAGCAGATGGCACGCACGAAAAACCGCCCGCTGCCGACCGGACACGTCACCGAGCGGCAGGCGCTGACGTATGCGGCGATCCTCGCCGTGCTGTCGATGGCCATGCTGTGGGGATGGGTGAATCCGCTCACCGCCGTGCTCACCTTCTGCACGCTCATCGGCTATGCAGTGATCTACACGGTGTGGTTGAAGCACGCCACACCGCAAAACATCGTGATCGGCGGCGCTGCCGGTGCCGCCCCGCCGGTGCTCGGTTGGACGGCGGTGACGGGCCAGATCGATCCGCATTCGCTGCTCTTGTTTCTGATCATTTTCACCTGGACGCCGCCGCACTTCTGGGCGCTCGCCATCGCGCGCCGCGACGAATATGCGAAGGCAGGCATCCCGATGCTGCCGGTGGCCTACAGCATCGAGTTCACGCGTTTGCACATCCTGCTCTACACGATCTTGCTCGTGATCGTGACGTTGATGCCCTATCTCACCGGGATGAGCGGTTTGATTTACTTCGTCTCGGCGCTGGCGCTCGGCGGGTTCTTCATTTATCACGCGTTACAGCTCAAGCGACGTGCGGACGAGCATTTGCCAATGCGCACGTTCGGCTTCTCGATCACGTATCTGGCCCTGCTGTTCGCAGCGTTACTGGTCGATCATTACATCGTTATCAAGCTGTAGCTCGAATGTCGCCGCTCGGTGCCGTGAAATCGCACCAAACGCACCCGAACTGAACTTTGCACTTGCCTCCCCGTAACGCCTGGGCATAGTTGCGTCATGCGACGCGCTCCCAGTAGCAAAATCGTCCCCTGGCTTCTGCTCGGCGTCGTCGCGCTCATCGCCTACGGATCGCTGTATCCGTTCAATTTCAAACCCGATGCCGTTTCCGGCGGGGTGCTCGAGGCACTCGGTCAGCTTTCCTGGGCACGTGCCGGACGCGGCGACCGTATCTCCAATGTCTTGTTGTATTTGCCGCTCGGCTTTTGTTTGGTGCTGTGGCTGCGCACGCGCCTCGAGCGCATCCACGCATTGCTGCTCGCTACGGCGTTGGGTGCGCTGCTCTCTCTGTCGATCGAGGTCGCTCAGGTCTATGTTTCGGCGCGCGTGCCGAGCCTCACCGATCTTGCCTTGAACGCGCTCGGCAGCGCGATCGGCGCCGTTGGCGGACTCGCTTGGCGATTGGGCGCCGCGTGGATGCACGCACCGCCGCACGCGGAACGACCGACCGGCGATCCGGGCGCGGTGCTCCTCGTCGGCTTGTGGCTGCTCTGGCGTTTCGCACCCTTCGTCCCCCATTTCGATCTGGGGAAGCTGAAGGCGGCGCTACGGCCGTTGTTCGATCCGCAAATCGACGCTCAGCTCGCCTTTGCGTTTCTCGCCTGCTGGACGGTCGTTAGCCAGGCACTGGCGATGCTCGTCAGCCGGGTACGCTTACTGGAGGCTTTGCTCGCGTTGATCGCCATCGTGCTGGCGGGACGCTTGCTCGTGGCCGAACAAGCGTTCGTGCCGTCGGAGCTGGTTGCGCTCGTATTGCTGCTGCCGACATTGCTCCTGCTCGATCGGCTCACACCGGCACCGCGCAAGGCGTTGCTTGCAGCGGGGATTTTGGCGGTGTTTCTGATCAATCGATTGGCGCCCTTTCGCTTCGAGAGCGTCGCGAGCGAGTTCGATTTCTGGCCTTTCATGGTGTGGTTCGAAGCCGGAATCGGCCCGACGCTGAGGACCACCGACTGGGCGCTGCTTTGCGGCGAAGCGTTTCTATTCGGCGCGGTGTTGTGGACGCTGCGCCATTGCGGAATGCCGACGAAGCTCGCTGCTGGAACGACGCTCGTGCTTGCGCTCGCCACAGAAGTGCTCCAGCTTTGGATTGCCGGACACACCGGGTCGCTCACGGATCCGGCGCTCGCGGTTGCGGTCGCAGCAGCATTCTATTACCTGGATGCCCGCACGCGACGGCGCGGTGCGCTCATCGTCCGTTGACCTCATTCGCCGATTCGCGCGCAACCCTTGAGCTCATCCCCATCGAAGGACGCGCGTGCGCTGTATGCGAAATACGCACCCGACATCGAATCGCGGCACGGCTGCGCATCGACGAAAAGCTCGATCTTGTGTCCTTGAGCAGTGCCCGAATAGCTCACAGTGCCTTCTGCATCCTCGGATTGCAGCGCATCGATCGTCAGCTCCTTCGGCTCCTCCGGCTGACGCCAGATCAACTTGTCTTCCGGCGTAATTTCGATCGACCAGAACGGTTCGTTGCCGTACGCCCTGACGATGTAGTTCGGCGCCGGGGCGTTGCATCCCTGACCTTCACCCAGCGGTGCTGCATAAAGCACTTCCTCGAGGATGAAGGCGCCGGGGAAGCTGCTGGCTTCGGGCACGCTGTTCGGTAGCGGCGCGCGCTCGCCATGCGCTTCGACGTACACCTCGAAAGGTTTCTGTTCGTTGGCGAACGCTTCCCGCAACGATCCGTCGGTTTGATCGATGACCCACAGGCCTGCAGCGTCCCCGCACGGCTGGAACGTCGCTCGCTCGGCGGTCAACGACATTACGCCGCGCTTGAGCGCCAGGCTCGACTCCGCCGGAATGGGAACAGCAACGGAATCGGTGAGCTGAGGTAGTGGCGCAGGCTCCGCCGCCGGCTCGGCGGGCGGCGCTTGCCGCTCCGAGCACGCACACACTATGAGCGCACTCAGGCACACGCTGAACAACGAAGCAGGGCGAGACATCGAGCCTCCGAGCTTGTCCGGCCGGTCCGCGTATCGCGGCACGCAAACCGATTTTCGCGGCGAAGAATAGCTGCAACCGACAGAAGTTAAAAAGCCGACGCACCCAGCCGGTGCGGTGCAAGCTACAATTCCGGCTTGTTTTCGTCGAGCGGATTGCGGATCGTGAACAGTCGAGAACCTGCATTCACCGCTCCTGCTCCCTAGAGATCGCAATTCGATGGACGTCTCTCCACTCCTTGCCGATTTGAACGAAGCGCAGCGCGCTGCCGTCGCTGCACCGCTTGCGCCGACGCTCGTGCTTGCAGGTGCAGGCAGCGGCAAGACGCGCGTTTTGACGCATCGAGTCGCCTGGCTCGTGCAAGTCGAGAACGTTTCTCCTTACGGCATTCTCGCCGTGACGTTCACGAACAAGGCTGCGGGCGAAATGCGCAGTCGTATCGAGAACATGCTGCAAGTGCCGAGCGCGCCGCTTTGGATCGGCACGTTCCACGGTATTGCGCACCGGCTGCTCCGCATGCATTGGCGCGAGGCCAAGCTGCCGCAATCGTTTCAAATCCTCGACGCCGAGGATCAACTGCGTCTCATCCGCAGGCTCCTCAAGAGCATGAACCTCGACGAGTCGCGCTGGGTGCCGAAGGAGATCATGTGGTTCATCAATGCCCGCAAGGACGAAGGGCAGCGGCCGCGCGACATCAAGGAGAGCGGCGATCCGACGCAGCGGCAATTCATTCGCATCTACGAGCAGTATCAGGAACACTGCGATCGTACGGGCGTCGTCGACTTCGCGGAGCTCCTGTTGCGCGCCTACGAGCTTTGGCGCGACAACCCGGATGTGCTCGCTCACTATCGCAACCGCTTCCGCCACGTGCTCGTGGACGAATTCCAGGACACGAACACGATTCAATACATCTGGCTGAAGCTGCTGGCCGGCAAGGACGGTTTGCCGTTTGCGGTCGGCGACGACGATCAGTCGATCTATCGCTGGCGCGGCGCGCGCGTCGAGAACCTGCAGCAATACCGCCGCGATTTCCCGAATTGTCAGTTGTTCCGTCTCGAACAGAACTATCGCTCGACAGGCAACATTCTCGCGGCCGCCAATGCGCTGATCTCGAACAATACCGGCCGCTTGGGCAAGAACCTCTGGACGAGCGGCGAGCAAGGCGATCCGGTGCGCGTGTACGCAGCCTTCAACGAGCGCGATGAAGCGGATTTCGTCGTCAATCGCATCCGCGACTGGGTCGCCAAGGGCGGACGGCGTTCGGATGTGGCGATTCTGTATCGTTCGAACGCTCAGTCGCGCGCCTTCGAAGAAGCATTGCTTGCAGCACGCGTGCCGTACCGCGTTTACGGCGGTCTGCGATTCTTCGAGCGTGCGGAAATCAAAGATGCGCTCGCGTATCTGCGCCTGATTTTCAATCGCGCCGACGACGCTTCGTTCGAGCGCATCGTGAACCTGCCCGCGCGCGGCATCGGCACGAAAACGCTGGATACGGTTCGTGAATACGCGCGCGCGAACGCCTGTCCGCTGTGGCAGGCCGCCGGCGCTTGCATCTCCGAGCTCAATCCGCGCGCCGGGCAAGCCTTGCACGCATTCCTGGTGCTGATCGAGCAGCTCGAGCAGCAGACCAAGCACTTACCGCTTCACGAACAGGTCGATCACGTCATTCACGCAAGCGGCTTGGTCGCCTACTACCAGCAAGACAAGGCGGATCGCGGCGAAGCGAAGCTCGACAACTTGAACGAGCTCGTGAGCGCCGCGCGCGGCTTCGAGCCGGAGGAAGGCTCGGGCCTGACGCCGCTCGCGAGCTTCCTCGCGCATGCCGTGCTCGAATCCGGCGAAGAACAAGCAGATATGGGCGAGGACAGCGTGCAGATGATGACGCTGCATTCGGCGAAAGGGCTCGAATTTCCGGTGGTGTTCCTCGCGGGCATGGAAGACGGCTTGTTCCCGCATCAGCGCTCGATTCAGGATCTGGCGGGGCTCGAAGAAGAGCGGCGGCTTTGCTACGTCGGCGCCACGCGCGCGATGAAACAGCTCTATCTCACCTATGCCGAACAGCGGCGCCTGCACGGCGTCGACACGTATGGCACACCCTCGCGTTTCATCAAGGAGATTCCGCCGGCGCTGCTCGAGGAAGTGCGTCCACGCATTCACGTCTCGCGTCCGGTCTACATGAGCCGCAAGACGTACATTGAAGAAGAAGCGCCCGCATTCGGCATCCGACTCGGTCAGCGCGTGCGTCACGGCAAGTTCGGCGAAGGCGTGATCCTCGACCTCGAAGGCCAAGGCGCACACGCACGCGTGCAAGTGAACTTCGAACAACAAGGCACGAAATGGCTGGTGCTCGCATACGCGAATTTGGAGCCGGTGTGATTGAAGGCGTGGGACTCGGGGCTCGGGGCGTGGGGCGTGAGGCTTGGAACCCAGGCCAAACACGCCAGGCACATTGCGCGCACCTGAATCAGGACGATCAAGTGAGGAACTTCGCGCCGAGCGACGCAGCTTCAAGGATTCCGTCGCTCTCCTACTCACCCGAGCCCCAGGCGCCAAGCCCCATGCCCTTATGAGGATCATCATTCTCGGCGCCGGCCAAGTCGGCCGGACAGCGGCTTATCACCTCGCTCGCGAAGAGGACAACGAGGTCACGGTCGTCGATACCAACGACGAGGTGTTGCGCGATCTGCAGGACCGCCTCGACATTCGCGCGCTCGTCGGTAACGGCTCGTACCCTTCCACGCTCGAAGCGGCGGGCGCGCGCAACGTCGACATCTTCATCGCACTGACCAACAGCGACGAAGTGAACATGGTGGCGTGCCAGATCGTGTGGAAGATGTTCAACAAGAACGCCACGCGCATCGCGCGCATCCGCTCGGCGGAGTACACGCGTCAGCAAGATTTGTTCGGCGGCGAGGATCGCGCCTTTGCCATCGACGTCACGATCAGTCCCGAGCAGCTGGTCACCGATCATGTCGTTCAGCTCATCCGTTATCCGGGTGCGCTACAGGTATTGGATTTCGCCGACGGCCGCGTACGGCTGGTCGGCGTGAAAGCCACGCAGGGCGGCGCGCTCGTCGGACAGCAACTCAAGCAATTGTCGCAGCACATTCCCGGCCGCGACGCGCGAGTGGCGGCCATCTACCGCGGCGGCCGCAGCGTGAAGCCGACCGGCGATACGACGATCGAGCACGGCGACGAAGTGTTCTTCATCGCCGCCCGCGAGGACATTCGTCTCGTCATGAACGAGATGCAGCAGCTCGAAGGACCGGTGCGGCGCATCGTGATCGCCGGCGGCGGCAACATCGGCTTCCGGCTCGCGCAACGGCTCGAAGTGGAGCATCAAGTGAAGGTTATCGAGCGCGACCAGCGGCGCGCGCGGAGAATCTCCGAGCAATTGAGCAGCGCGATCGTCCTGAACGGCGATGCCGCGGACGAAGAGCTCTTGCTCGAGGAAAACATCGACAGCGCCGACGTGTTCGTCGCCGTCACGAATGCCGAGGAAGCGAACATTCTTTCGTCGATGCTCGCCAAGCGCCTCGGCTGCCACAAGGTCATGGCGCTCATCAATCGTCCGGCCTATGCCGAGCTCGTCGAAAGCGGGACGATCGACGTTGCGCTCTCGCCGCAACAGGTCACGATCGGCTCGCTGCTCGCTCACGTCCGGCGAGGCGACGTCGTGCGCGTGCACTCGTTGCGGCGCGGCGCAGCCGAAGCGATCGAAGCGATCGCGCACGGCGTCCAAGGCGAGAGTCGCGTCATCGGCAAACGCGTCGAGGAAATTCCTCTGCCCGAAGGCACGACGATCGCTGCGGTCGTGCGCGGCGAAGAAGTGCTGATTGCGCATCACGACACGCTGATTCAGCGCGACGATCACGTGATCCTGTTCCTCACCGACCGGCGCCACGTCGAGGTGGTCGAGCGGCTGTTCGAGGTGCCGAGGAGGCGAGGGCGCTAACGCGCCCTCGGGCAACAGGCTACTGTCCACAGGCGACGGCCGGACGAGACGACCAAGCTGCAGAGCATTCGCGAAATGAGCACGAGGTCCATGCGTTTAGCCAACGCGTTCGATGCCCCCACCCCAACCCTCCCCCGCTGCGCGAGGGAGGGAATGGCTCTCACTGTCGTCTGTAGCCTGTAGCCAGCGAACGCTCATGAATTTCGCCGTCGTCCAACGCATCCTGGGGCTGCTCTTGATGCTGTTCAGCCTGACGATGCTGCCGCCGCTCGGCGTGTCGCTGTATTTCGCGGATGGCAATTGGGCGCCGTTCGTCGACGCGTTTTTTGCCTTGCTCGTTCTCGGTTTGATCGTGTGGTACCCGGTGCGCCACAAGATCCGCGACCTGCGCGTGCGCGACGGCTTCCTCGTTGTCGCTTTGTTTTGGGTCGTGCTCGGCGTCGCGGGCGCTGCGCCGTTGCTGTTGTCGCGGCACTTCGAGATGTCCTTCACCGATGCCATCTTCGAGTCGGTGTCAGGTTTCACGACGACCGGAGCGATCATTTTTCCGTCGCTCGACGGCTTGCCAGCGTCGGTGCAGTACTACCGCAGTCAGATCGAATGGTTCGGCGGCATCGGTATCGTCGTGCTTGCAGTCGCTCTGCTGCCGATGCTGGGCGTCGGCGGCATGCAGCTCTTGCGCGCGGAGACGCCAGGCCCGGTGAAGGACGCCAAGTTGACGCCGCGCATCACCGAGACCGCCAAAGCACTTTGGATCATCTATGTTGCGATCACGGCTGCGTGCGCGCTCGCGTATTGGATCGCGGGGATGTCGCCGTTCGAGGCGATCACGCACAGCTTCACGACCGTTTCGACGGGCGGCAACTCTACGCACGATGCCAGCATCGGGCATTTCGACAGCCTCGCGATCGAGCTCATCGCCGTGGTGTTCATGTTCATCGGCGGCATGAACTTCTCGCTGCATTTTCTCGCTTGGCGGCATCGACGCATCGCGAACTACTTGCGGGATCCCGAGTTCAAGACCTATGCGCAACTGCTAGGCGCAAGCATCCTGCTATACGCACTCGTGTTGTGGATTACGCGCGATCACGACGATCCGTTGCGTGCGCTCAGAGTCGCGCTTTTTCACGCCACGTCGATGCAGACGACGTCGGGCTTCGTAACCGAGAACTTTTCGCTGTGGCCGGGCGCGCTGCCGGTCATTCTGGTTCTCTCGGCATTCATCGGCGGGTGCGCGGGATCGACGTCGGGCGGCATGAAGGTGGTGCGTTGGCTGTTGTTGTGGAAACAGGGGCAACGCGAGGTGACGCAGCTCGTGCATCCGAGTGCGGAGCTGCCGGTCAAGCTCGGCACCAAACCGATCGAGATGCGCGTGATCGATGCGGTGTGGGGATTCTTCGCGGTCTATGTCTTTGCCTTTGCGGTGCTCATGATCCTGCTGCTCGCCACCGGCGAGGATCAGGTCACTGCGTTCTCGGCCATCGCGGCGTGCATGACGAATTCGGGCACGGGGCTCGGCAATGTCGCGCAGAGCTTCACCACGTTGACCGATACCGGCAAATGGATCTGCATCCTGGCCATGTTGCTCGGCCGCCTGGAGGTCTTTCCGCTGCTCGTGCTGGTGTCGCCGACTTTCTGGCGCCGCTGAAGCGCACGCCCAACGCGCCACAGGTTTGCCAGAATCTTCTGCTAATCGATCTTGCCTGAACTCGTCGGGCACAACCCGATCTCAAGTTGCAGAATGAAAGCTCACGTTCGGAACATTCCCGACACCTATTGGCTTAGATTGCGGCCCTAACCGTCAGCCCTTCGATACGTGACCAAGAAACTGAAGAAACAGCTCCTCGCCGGCGGCGCCCTCGTGCTGGGCATCGGCATACTTGCGCTGCTCGCCTGGCTCTTCTACCTCGACCGCATCATCACCCAGCAGTTCGAAGGCCGCCGCTGGACGCTGCCAGCGCAGGTGTATGCCGAGCCGCTCGAGCTCTATGTCGGACAGGCATTGGGCGCCGATGCGCTCGAGCACGAATTGCAGCGGCTGGGCTATACGCGCATCGATACCGCGCCCAAGTCGCCCGGAACGTATCGCCGGCGGGGCGAGCGTATCGACCTCGTCACACGACGATTTGCGTTTTGGGATGAGGTGCAGGAATCGCAGGCGCTGTCGGTGACGACGTCGAGAAACGCCATCACGCGCCTGCAAGACGCACAAGGCGTCGATGTGCCGATTTTCCGGCTCGATCCGCTGCTGATCGGCAGCATTTTTCCGATCCACGGCGAGGACCGGATCATCGTGACGCCCGACGAAGTACCGGACTTGCTGCCGGCGGCACTGAAGGTCGTCGAAGACCGCAAGTTCGACACGCATCATGGCATCAACGTGAGCGCGATCCTGCGCGCGGCGTGGGTGAACTTGCGCGCCGGACAGATCGAGCAAGGCGGTTCGACGCTCACGCAACAGCTCGTCAAGAGCTACTTCCTCGACAACCGCCGTACGCTCGGCCGCAAGATCGAAGAAGCATTCATGGCCATGCTGCTCGAGCTGCATTTCGAGAAGCAGGACATCATGAACGCGTACATCAACGAGATCTATCTCGGTCAGGACGGCCAGCGCGCGATTCACGGCTTCGGTCTTGCAAGCCAGTTCTATTTCGGCAAGCCGCTTGCCGAGTTGCAGCTTCACGAAATCGCCACGCTCGTTGCGATCGTGCGCGGTCCTTCGTACTACGATCCGCGCCGCCGGCCCGAGCGCGTGCAAGCACGCCGCGATCTCATCTTGAAGCTCATGCACGAGTACGGGCTGATCGACGCCGGCCAGATGAAAGTGGCGCTCGCTCGGCCGCTCGGCGTCGTGGACATCGGTGGGCACGGCGGCGGCTATTACCCGGCGTTCTTGGATCTGGTGCGACGCACGTTACGCCGTGACTATCGCGAAGAAGATCTGACCGAGGCGGGCTTGAAGATCTTCTCGACGCTCAATCCGCTCGTGCAGAGCCGCGCCGAAACCGTGCTCAAGCAGGAGCTCGAGCGTCTCGACAAGAGCCGCAAACGCAAGGACGCCAAGCTCGAAGGCGTCGTCGTCGTGACGACGCCGCAGAACGGCGAAGTGATCGCCATGGTCGGCGGGCGCGAAACGAACTTCGCAGGATTCAATCGGGCGCTCGATGCGAAGCGTTCGATCGGCTCGCTCGTCAAGCCGGTGATCTATCTCGCAGCGATCGAGTCCGGCCGTTTCCATGCCGCATCGATCGTCGACGATGCAGCGATCGAGCTGAAGCTGCCGAACGGGCAGGTCTGGAAACCACAAAACATTTCCAAGGAGCTCTATGGACCCGTGCCGCTCGTCCGCGCGCTCGCGCAATCGCTGAATCTCGCGACCGTGAATTTGGGCCTGCAAGTCGGCCTGCCCGAGGTGACACGCGAATTTCGCGCACTCGGACTCGACCGAGAGCCGCCGCAATTGCCGTCGGTCTTGCTCGGCGCGCTCGACGTATCGCCGCTCGAGGTTGCGCAGATCTACAACGCCTTCGCCAATGGCGGCTTCAACACTCAATTGCGCGCGGTGCGCGCTGTTGTCGACGCCGAAGGCAAGCCGCTCAAGTCCTTCGCGCTCGAAGTCACGCCGGTCGCCGATCCGAACGCCGTCTATCAAGTGAATCGCATGATGGTCGAGGTGATGGAGCGCGGCACGGGTGCGGGCGCACGCGCGTATCTGCCGCCGGGTCTCGTCGTCGCAGGCAAGAGCGGTACGTCGTCGGATTATCGCGATAGCTGGTTCGCCGGATTCTCCGGCGGCCATCTCGCCGTCGTATGGATCGGTTACGACGACAATGCGCCGACCGGACTCACCGGCTCTTCGGGATCGCTCGCCGTTTGGGCGCGCTTGATGGCTTCGATCGGCACGACCCCGTGGAGCGTTCCGCTGCCGGAAGGTCTCAAAGAAACTTGGATCGAATATCCAACCGGGCTCGGCGCAAAACCAGGTTGCGTCGATGAGCCGGTGGCAGTGGCGATTCCGGCGTCGGTGGAACTGCCGATGGCACCGGGCTGCGAACCCGGCGTTATCAATTCCTTCAAAGAATGGTGGCAGCGCTTCACTGGCAGCGATCAGTGAGGTGAGCTGGACCGAAGGCACGGAGGACCGACCTCGTGCGTTATCCTCGCGGGCCTGCGATACGACCCTGAAAGCTAGTCTCGAATCGTGAACAAAGCTCGTTTTTCGATCCTGGTCATCGCCGCGACGCTGGCAGCTTGCACAGTGCCGCAGCCCTATGAGCCGCCTCGGCCCACACCTGAGCCTGCACCGACACCCGGCGGCACGCCGGTCGAGACGCAGCCCGTGCCTCCGCCGCCGCCCATCGAAGAACCGACACCGCTGCCGCCGCCTGTCGTGCGCGAACCGGCGTTGGGCGCCGCCTCGCGCGCGCTGGTCAGCCAGGCTCAGCAGCAAGCGGCCGCACAGAACTTCGCCATGGCCGCAGCCACCATTGAGCGCGCGCTGCGCATCGAGCCGGACAATCCATTGCTGTGGATCGAGCTCGGCAAAGTGCGTCAGGCCGAGGGCAATTATCAGCAGGCTGAGAACATGGGCCGCAAAGCGGCCTCGATGGCCGTGAATGCGCCGAAGACTCAGGCCGCCGCCTGGGAGCTGGTCGCCGAATCGCTCCGCGCCCAAGGCAAGAACGTCCAAGCCCAGGAAGCCCAAACCCGCGCCGACCAGATGCGGCGCTAACCAATCGCCACTTCCTGCACGATTCGTAGGACAATTGGTCGCTCCAGCCCACTTCTCTCAATAAACAGCCGCGGAATGACCGGAGAGATTGCGATCTGTAGCCCATTGCTAGCAGCCTGTCGCCCTCGCGGACGTCCTGGCCAACCTAGTGGATATTTGTGGGATTCGAGGGATTCTCACAGTATCGATACATCCTCAAAGTGGGACCCGCGCGCATGATCGGTCTGCTCCAGCGCGTTTCCGAAGCCTCCGTGACCGTAAATGGGCAAGCCGTCGGGCGCATTGGGCGAGGCCTGTTGGTTCTGGTGGGTGTCCAAAGAGGCGATAGCGAGCGCGAAGCAGACAGGCTGCTCGAGCGGCTGCTGACTTACCGGGTGTTTCCTGACGACGAGGGGCGCATGAACCGGAGCCTTCTCGATATCGGCGGGGGGTTATTGCTGGTGCCTCAATTCACGCTCGCGGCCGACACGCGTAAGGGTACCCGTCCCGGATTCAGCCGTGCGGCAGAGCCCGCAGAAGGACGCCGGCTGTTCGACTACATCACATCGCAAGCACTTCGGCGGCATTCCACGGTCGAAACCGGCGTATTCGGTGCGAACATGCAAGTCGCGTTGGTGAACGACGGGCCGGTGACGTTCTGGCTCGAAGTTGCGCCGTCCGAATAGCGCGTCACATCGCAGTACTATCGATCGTTCGACGACCTTCACGCAGCACGCGTGGGGTATCATCCGCCGGCTCAACAAGCGGGAGAGTGCCATGGGTATCGGTTTTCGTGAGTTGCTGATCATTCTGTTGATCGCGCTCGTCGTCTTCGGCGCCAAGCGCCTCAAGACGATCGGTTCGGACTTGGGCAGCGCCGTCAAAAGCTTCAAGAAGGCCGTGGCCGAAGGCGAAGAAGAAGAGAACAAGCAGCTCTCCGGTCCGAAGGCAGACGCGGACTTCGACTCGACGCCTGCATCGAAGTCCGAAAGCAAGCAGACGAACGCCTGACGACGCCGGCAGATGTTCGACGTCGGTTTCAGCGAGATCGTCCTGATTCTCGGACTCGCACTGCTCGTGCTGGGTCCGGAGAAGCTGCCGGGACTTGCGGCAAAGATCGGCCGCTGGACCGGCCGCGCGCGGTCGATGGCCCGACAACTACGCGCCCAACTCGAGCAGGAAGTCACGCTCGAGGAGCTGGCGAAATACAATCCAGCGCCGCAGAAGTCGGCTTCGCAATCCGCAACGGATCGCGCGGCCGATGAGCCAACAGACTCCGCGCAACCCGACTTCGACCCGGAGCAGAATTTCGCCGAGCTGGCGACTTCCCCGGAAGCGATGCACGCGCGCGAGCGCGAGTCCGCCCGCGCCGCAGCCGCCGACAGCGAGCTTGACTCCGCCGAGTCGAAGACCACGCCCGAAGCGATGCACGAGGCTCCGCAAGAGAAAGCTGCGGGCTGATCCGTAGCGCTGAATGCTCGGTCATGACGCACCCTGAAGAAGAACGCGAGACCCTCGCCGAAGGGACGCTGCTCTCGCATCTCATGGAGCTGCGAGATCGCATGCTGCGCTCGTTGATCGCGGTTGCGATCGTCTTCGTGCCATGCGCTTACTTTCAGGACGAGCTCTACACGCTGGTCGCACTGCCCTTGCTGCACAAGCTGCCGCAAGGCGCTTCGATGATTGCGACCAATCCCGTCTCGCCCTTTCTCGTACCGCTGAAGCTCGCGTTCTTTGCCTCGCTCTTCATCGCGATGCCTTATGTCTTGTACCAGGCCTGGGCGTTCGTGGCGCCCGGCCTGTATCGGCATGAGAAGCGTTTCGCCGTGCCGCTCGTGGTCTCGAGCATCGTGCTGTTCTATTGCGGCATCGCGTTTGCGTATTTCGTCGTCTATCCGCTGATGTTCGAGTTCATGGCGACGTCGGGTCCGGAAGGCGTCGCGTACACGCCGGAGATCGGCGAATACCTGAATTTCGTTCTGCTCTTGTTCTTCGCGTTCGGCGTGGCCTTCGAAGTGCCGGTCGCCACGGTGCTCCTTGCAGCGACCGGGCTCGTACGCATCGAGACCATGACCAAGAACCGCGGCTACGTCATTCTGGGAATTTTCATCGTAGCCGCGTTCCTCACGCCGGCCGATGCAATCTCGCAAACGCTGATGGCCGTGCCCATGTGGCTGTTGTACGAATCTGGCGTCGTCCTATCGCGCATCTTGCTCAAGGACCGTCTCGCCCGCCGAGCGGCTGAGCAAAGCACGCCGGAGTAATTCCGGGCCAGCGGGCTCTCGCGCATCGCTGACTCGCGAACAGCGATTCGATCCTGCCTGTATACAGGTCCGCCTGCTTGCCGCGCGTGCGTAAGATCGGTGAGACTCGACAATCGACGAGTCAACTTGAGAATGCGAACGCGGGCACGATCTCGCCCCGCCAACTCGAGAACAACCAGCCAACATGAACTCAGCCAGCGAGCTCGACACAGCAGCGGGCCCAACTGCGCAGCCGCGCGCACTCGCTCGAGGCCTGATGACGCTGTTCTTCACCGAGATGTGGGAACGCTTCACGTACTACGGTATGCGGGCGCTCCTAGTGCTGTTCCTCGCGGACGCAGTGAACGGCGGCTTCGGGCTCGATGACAAGACCGCGACGGCAATCTACGGGCTCTACATCTCTCTCTCTTACATCCTGTGCCTACCCGGCGGCTGGATTGCCGATCGACTGATCGGCGCACGTCGCGCCGTGTTCCACGGGGGCATTCTGATCACGATCGGTAACCTGTTACTTGCGCTCGGCAGCAGCGCACCCGCGACGTTCTATGCGGGGCTCATCGTGATCGCCTTCGGCGTCGGCTTGCTCAAACCGAACGTTAGCGCGATGGTGGCCGATCTCTATCCCGAAGGCGGCGGCCGCCGCGACGCCGGTTTCACGATCTTCTACATGGGGATCAATCTGGGAGCGTTCCTCGGGCCGATCGTCACCGGCTGGTTGGCCGTCAACTACGGCTGGCAATACGGCTTCGGCTCGGCGGCGGTCATGATGGCCGTCGGCGTCATTCAGTTTCGACTGTTCCAAAAGAAGCTCGGTAACGCAGGCCTGCACGTATCCAGCGACAAGAGCGATGCAAGCCCAGCGAATACGCATCGAGGCTGGATGGCGGTTGGGGCAGCAACTGCAGCGGTCGCCATCGCTTATGTTCTCGTGCTGACCGGCGTTGTGACGATCGACCCCTTGTCGCTTGCACAAACGACCGGCGCGATCCTGATCGCAGTTGCGGTGCTCTACTTCGCGTACATGCTCCTGTTCGCGTCGCTCGACGCTGCCGAGAGAAAACGCATGGTCGTGATCCTCTTCTTGTTCATCGGCTGCGCGTTGTTCTGGGCAGGCTTCGAGCAAACCGGCGCATCGCTGAATCTGTTCGCCGAGCGCTATGTCGATCGCGTGCTCGAGGCGATCGATTTCGAAATTCCGACGGCGTGGTTCCAGTCGGTGAACTCCATTTTCATTCTGATCTTCGCCACGCCGTTTTCGATGCTGTGGGTCGCGCTCGCCAAGCGCAACATGAATCCGTCGGCGCCGGCGAAATTCGGCTTTGCGCTGATCCTGCTCGGTATCGGCTTCCTGTTCATGGTGGCAGCTGCGAACGTCGTCGCCGGCGGCGGCAAAGCGGCGCCGTCGCTCCTGATTCTCACTTACTTGCTGCACACCTGGGGCGAGCTGTGCTTGAGTCCGGTCGGATTGAGCTATGTGACGAAGCTTGCGCCGGCGCGTTACGTCTCGCAGATGATGGGCGTGTGGTTTCTGGGCACGTCGGTCGGCAATCTCGCAGCGGGCTTGCTTGCGGGGATGTTCGAGACCGACAACCTCGCCGCAATGCCGGGCCAGTTCATGCAGTTCGTGTATTTCATCTGCGGCGCGGGCATCGTGCTGCTGTTGTTGAGCAAGCCCGTCAAGAAACTGATGGGCGGCGTCGAATGAAACGAGGTGCGGACATGGGATCGCGAATCCTCAAGACGAGCGTGCTGCTGGCATTGATGGCGGCTGCAGGCTGTCAGCAATCCTCCGAAACCGGCGGTATGCGGGAAACGGCCGATCAATTCGTCGAACGCACGAACCAGGAAATGGTCGAGCTCGGGCGCGAAGTCAGTGCCGCCGCTTGGACCTATGCGACATACATCAATCCGGATACCGAGCTGCTGAATGCGAAGGCAAACGAGCGTTGGCTCACGTACTTCAATAAAGCGGTCGAGGATGCGAAGCGCTACGAGAACCAGCAACTCTCGCCGAGCACTGCGCGCGCGATTCAACTGCTGAAACTCGGCGTCGCTGCGCCTGCGCCGAACGATCCCGCCAAGCGCGCCGAGCTCGCGGCCATCACTTCGAAGATGGAAGGCATGTACGGCGCCGCGAAGTATTGTCCCAAAGGTCCCGAGTCGTGCTTGGACCAAGAGGCGCTCACCGACATCCTCGCGAACAGCCGCAACTATGCCGAGCTCACCGAGGCGTGGACCGGCTGGCATTCGACGGCGCGTCCGATGCGGCAGGACTATGTGCGATTCGTGGAACTCGCGAACGAGGGCGCACGCGAGCTCGGATTTGCCGACCTCGGTGCGATGTGGCGTTCCGGTTACGACATGCCGCCGGATGAGTTCACGAAAGAAGCGTCGAGGCTGTGGGATCAGGTGAAGCCTCTGTATGGGCAGCTCCATTGCTACGTGCGCGACAAATTGCAGAAAACCTATGGCAAGGAGCGCGTGCCCGACGGCAAGCCGATTCCGGCGCACATTCTCGGCAACATGTGGGCGCAGCAATGGGCGGAGATCTATCCGCTCGTCGAGCCGTACCCGGGCGTCGCCGATCTCGATGTCACCGCGGCACTGAAGAAACAGAAATACGATGCCGTGAAGATCACGCAGTCAGCAGAGAACTTCTACGTCTCGCTCGGCTTCCCGAAGCTGCCGCAATCGTTCTGGGAGCGCTCGATGCTGACCAAGCCGCCGGCCCGCGACGTGCAATGCCATGCAAGCGCCTGGCACATGGATGCGAAAGAGGACGTGCGCATCAAGCAATGTATCGAGCCGACACAAGACGAGCTCATGACGGTCTATCACGAGCTCGGCCACGTCTATTACTACTTGAGCTACAAGGACCAGCCTTTCCTGTTCCAAGGCGGGGCGCACGACGGCTTCCATGAAGCGATCGGCGACACGGTGAATCTTTCGATGACGCCGGCTTATCTGGCGCAGATCGGGCTGACGTCGCCGATCAAGCCGAGCCGCGAGGCGACCATCAATCAGCAGATGAAGCTCGCCCTCGACAAGATCGCATTCCTGCCGTTCGGCAAGCTCATTGACGAATGGCGTTGGAAAGTGTTCTCGGGCGAGATCAAGCCGGAGAATTACAACGCCGCGTGGTGGGAGCTTCGCGAGCAATACCAGGGCGTCGCACCGCCGGTCGAGCGCACGGAAGAGGATTTCGATCCGGGCGCCAAATATCACATCCCCGCGAACACGCCGTACACGCGTTATTTCCTGTCGTACATACTGCAGTTCCAATTCCACAAAGCACTCTGCGAAGCGGCAGGTCATCAGGGCCCGCTCGCCGAATGCTCCGTGTACGGCAACACAGAAGCGGGCCGACGTTTCCGCGAGATGCTCGCGCTCGGTCAGAGCCAACCGTGGCAGGACACGCTGGAGACGCTGACCGGCACACGGCAAATGGATGCGAGCGCCATCATCGAGTACTTCGCCCCGCTGCTCGAATGGCTGGAGGAACAGAACCAGGGCAAGACGTGCGGCTGGTAGCCGCACGCGAGCTCGACGAGCGCAAGCTCGCGTAACAACCAGTAACAACAATCGGGTCGCTCGACCACGGGATCGCGTATGTCCACACCGCAACCTCCGCAGCTATCGCTGCGCGCCGTCATTCTGGCCGTCGTTCTCGCAACGATTCTCGCCGCCGCGAACACCTATCTCGGGCTATTCGCCGGCTTGACGATCGCAACGGCGATTCCGGCGGCCGTCGTCTCGATGGGCGTGCTGCGCCTGTTCGGCGGTGGACACATTCTCGAGAACAACATCGTGCAGACCGGCGCGTCGGCGGGTTCTTCGATCGCTGCCGGCGTGATCTTCACGATTCCCGCGCTGATCATTCTCGGTTACTGGGATAGCTTCCAGTACTCCTGGGTGTTGGCAATCGCTGGCCTCGGCGGTCTGCTCGGCGTGCTGTTCTCCGTGCCGCTGCGCCGCTCGATGATCGTCGAGAATCCGCTGCCGTTCCCCGAAGGCAAGGCAGCCGCCGAAGTGTTGAAGGCCGGCGAGAATCCCGGACCGGGCCTGAAGATCCTTGGAATATCCGCCGGCATCGGCGGTTTGGTGAAGCTCGCTGCGGAAAGCGGTTTGCGACTGATCCCCGACAACGCTGCCGGTGCGAGCTTCTTCGGTAAGTATCTCGGCTACATGGGCACCGGCCTGTCGCCGGCCTTGCTCGGCGTCGGTTACATCGTTGGCCTCAACATCGGCATCGTCGTCGTCTCGGGCAGCATCTTCGCCTACAACATCGCGATCCCGTTCTATCACGCGTTCATGCTCGACACCGACCCTGAAGTCGCCGCCAAGGTCGCTGGTGCGACGGCGGCAGAAGCGGCGGCGATCATTCGCGGCGATCGCATTCGCTATATCGGCGTCGGCACGATGTTGATCGGCGGTATCTGGACGCTGTTCTCGCTGCGCAATTCGCTGCTGGCGGGTATCAAGAGCGGTATCGCTGCCGCACGCAAAGGGACCGGTACGGTCGTGGCGGAAACCGAACGCGATCTGCCCATGAAATGGATGCTGATCGCACTCGTGCTGTTCGTGCTGCCGCTGTTCGCGCTGTATCAGGCAATCGTGCAGAGCTGGGTCGTGAGCCTGCCGATGACGATCATCATGATCGTCGCCGGTTTCTTGTTCGTGTCGGTGTCCGCTTATCTCGCTGGCCTCGTCGGTTCGTCGAACAATCCGGTGTCGGGCATCACCATTGCGACGATTCTGTTCGCCTCGTTCGTGCTGATGCTGCTCCTGGGCAGGGACTCGCAGATCGGTGCCGTCGCCGCCATCATGATCGGTGCGGTCGTCTGCTGCGCGGCTGCGGTGGGCGGCGACAATCTGCAGGATCTCAAAGCTGGCTACATCGTCGGTGCCACGCCCTGGAAACAGCAGCTGATGCTCGGTATCGGCGCGTTCTCCTGCGCGCTCGTCATGGCGCCGGTGCTCAACCTGCTCGCTGAGGCTTACGGTATCGGCGATCCGACACGGCCCGGTTCCCTGCAGGCGCCGCAAGCCACGCTGATGGCGTCGGTCGCGAAAGGGTTGTTCGGCGGCAAGCTGCCGTGGGACATGATCGGCGCGGGCGTGGTGGTCGGAGCGATCGTGATTGCGATCGACAGCTGGTTGAAGTCGCGCAATTCCGGCTTCCGCGTGCCGGTGCTCGCAGCGGCGATCGGCATCTATCTGCCGCTCGAGCTCATGGTGCCGATCTTCCTCGGCGGCTTACTCGCGCACTTCGTCGAGCGGCGTCATGGCATCGTCGGCACGCAGGACGACGCGCTGCGCGATCGCGTGCATCGACCGGGGATTCTGTTCTCCGCGGGATTGATCACCGGCGAAGCGCTGATGGGTATCGCGATCGCAATCGCGATCGTCGTCAGCAAGCGTGCCGATGTCCTCGCACTGCCCGAGGCGCTTCACTTCGGCCAAGGCGTCGGGCTCATCGTGCTCGCGATCGTCGGCTATTGGCTGTATCGGGTCGGACAGCGCGGAGCGTCGCAGCCGGTTTGATCCGAACCGTCAGCGCAGCTTCATCACCTCGATCTTGCCCTTGTCGTTGAGCAGCCCCGAAGCTGCCCACGACACGACGCTGACGACGAGGGCTGCGCCGACGGCGGTCCAAAAACCGCTGATCTCGAATCCGCGCAACATCAGGGCGACGAGCCCGAGCATGCCGGCATTGACGACCAGCAAGAACAACCCGAGCGTGATCAGTGTGAGCGGCAGCGTGAGGATGATCGCAATGGGCCGCACCACGGCGTTCACGATGCCCAACAACAGTGCGGCCGCGAACAGCGTACCCGGACCCGCAAAGTGCAAGCCGGGGAAGATCTCGGAGGCCAGCCACAGCCCCACGGCGACGATCACGATTCGCAGTACGATGCCGGTCATACGACTCTCCGGACTAACCTCGTGCTCTCGTGGATAAGAGCAGCTCGAATTCACGTTGCCCCAATTCATTAGACAGTTTCAAGCGCTATACAAGCCTTCGGCAATCGGTGTCCATACCGACGGCCAGCTTGACTTGATAAGAAACTTCGAAAGCAACCTTGGGAGAACAGCTCATGCCTTACGTTACGCTCGTGACCGTCGTGGCCTTGTTACAGTTCGTATGGTTTGGCTGGCAGGTGGGCCGTGCCCGCCACAAGTACGGCGTAGTTGCCCCTGCGATGTCGGGTCACGAAATCTTCGAGCGCCGTTTTCGCGTGCAAATGAACACGCTCGAGCAACTCGTCATTTTCCTGCCGGCGCTTTGGACGTTCGCAAACTTCGTGAGCCCGGTATGGGCCGCAGGATTCGGCGTCGTTTTCATCATCGGCCGCGCCTTGTATTCGGTGACCTACGTGCGCGATCCGAAGACCCGCGATCTCGGTTTCCTTTTGACGATCCTGCCGAACGTGGTGATGCTGATCTGGCTCGCCGTGTGGGCGATCGGCGCGCTGCTGAAAGCCGCGACCTGACGCGTAAACGTCAGCTTCGGAGCGCGCGATCCTGGTGCATGCGTTGCTCGGCCAGGATCATGAGCTCTTTCGGATAGAGATGATCTTCCGGAAAGCTTGCCGTGCCGAGGCTGGCATTCGCACGGATCATCCGATTCGCAACCGACACTGTGCCCGCATAGATGTTGTTGCGGATGCGTTGAGCAACCGCGGCGCCAGTCGTTGCATCCGCTTCCGCGAGCAGTACGACGAATTCATCGCCGCCGAGCCGCGCAGCGATATCCGTGGCACGGATCGAGCGGCGGATGGCGGCAGCGACCGCGACGAGCACTTCGCTGCCGGCCTCGTGACCGAGCGTTTCGTTGACGAGCTGGATGTTATCGGCGTCGATCACGACGAGCGTGTAGGGCCTGCCGAGGCGTTCGGCCTTGCGATGCTCGCGTTGTAGCACTGCCTCGAAGGCCTGCAGATTCAAGAGCCCCGTCAGCGGATCGGTCGCTGCCAGATCGCTGATGCGTTTGGCTGCAACCTGCATCTGGCCAACCAATGCGCCCAATGCAATCGCCACTGCAAGGCCAGGTGCCAGCGCGCTCATCAGCACGGCGGCAAACTCGCTGCTGCGAACGTCTACGCCGGGTGTCAACGCACCGAGCAGGTATCCCAAGCTGACGATCGAGACGCCCACCAGCGCGACGCGCAGCCAACGTCCGAAGGCGAGCGCAGTGACGGCAAGCGGAATGAGATAGAGCGTCACGAGCGCGCTGCCGCTTCCGCCCGTCGCCACGGCCAGCAACGTGATCGAGATGAGCAACGCAACGATCTCGATCCAGCGTTGTCGCTCCGTCTCGCGTGCAAGCGCGGGAATTGCGCGCACGAGCACGATGACGACACCGAGCAACACTAGGCCGACGGCCGCCAGAAACGGCTGCACGACTGTCGACGGCGCAAAGGCAAACTGCGACACGCCGACTGCAAGCGCGACGAGCTCGAGCCACAGCAGCCCGTGTGCCGCGAAAATTTGCAGCGTTCGGTTATCCGGTTGCGTGCGCATGATCAGCCGTACGCTTACGGGGCCGTCGATGATGGTTTCGCGCGAAATCGCGCTCAGCGTCGCGCAGCGCGCCTAGGGCGCTCGGCTTTCGCGTGCCGCCATCGTTCCCGGAATCGTCGAAGCCTTGATCGTGTCGAGGGCCAAGCGCAATTCGTAGTCGGTTTCGGGATCGCCGATCACGGCCGACGAATCCACCATGCCGGCGGCTTCGATTTGTTTCGGGTCGACGACGATATCGGGCGTGATGCCTTTTTCGTGGATCGCGGCGCCCGAAGGTGTGTAATAACGCGAAGTCGTGAGCTTGATGGCGTGGCCGCTCGACAACGGTACGACCGTTTGCACCGAGCCCTTGCCGTAAGTCTGGCGGCCGAGGAGAGTTGCGCGCTTGTGATCGTGCAAGGCGCCCGCAACGATTTCGGACGCCGACGCAGAATCGCCATTCACGAGAATCGTGAGCGGCGCACCGTCGAGCAGATCGCCGGGCTTGGCTTTCATTTCGAACCGCGCATCGCGTGCGCGTCCGTTCGCCGTAACGATCACGCCTTCGTCCAAGAACGCGTCGGCCACCGCCACGCCCGCTTCGAGTAGCCCGCCGGGATTGTCGCGCAAATCGAGTACGAGCGCGCCGAGCTTGCCGCCGTTTTCCTGCGTCAGTCTTTCGATCGCACGCTCGAGATCCGACGGCGTCGTCTCGCTGAAATGCGTGATGCGCACGTAACCGAGCTCGGGCTCGACGAGCCGCGCTTTGACGCTGCTCACCTGCACTTTGGACCGTGTCAGCTGGACTTCGCGCGCCATATAGTCGGGCGGACTCGACAAAGTGAGCTTGACGAGCGAACCGGCTTTGCCGCGCATGCGATCGATCGTCGCTCCAAGATCTTCCGGATCGACCGGGACGTCATCGACGGCAAGGATTCGATCGCCGGCCTTGACGCCCGCGCGATGTGCCGGTCCGCCCTCGATCGGTGTGACGACACGAACCAAGCCGCCGTCAACCTCCACTTCGATGCCGACGCCTGAGTATTCGCCGGTCGTACTGATGCGCAGCTCCTTCATTTCGGCCGGATCGAGGAAGGCCGAGTGCGGATCGAGGTCGGCCATTAGCCCCTTGATTGCGGCGGCGATCAGTTCTTCGTCGGAGATGTTGTCGACGTATTCTTCGCGAACGCGCTCGAGCACCTCGGCGAACAACCGCGCATCCTGCCACGGCACCGGACGCGTCTTCGGCTGCAGCTCGATTTCGCGATCGGCTTGCACCGTACGGCCGACCGACAAACCGAGACCGAGCACCAACCCTAAGGTGAATATGAAGAAGATCCGAAACGAGCTCGGCAGGGGCGGCATGGGGCTGTTCGCTGGACTACGGTCTTTCACACTCGAAAGTATCGTTCGTTCCTCTGGCCGACCTTAAGGTGGAATCCACCCATCCGAACGGCAGATCTGCCCTGAAAGACGATTACGCAAGCACGTCGGGGCAACCGCCGATCAGCCGTACAGCCGCGCCATCCGCGGCGATCCCGACGTTCTCGGCAGGCTCGGACCGCTTCGCAATAGCTCCTGCAAGACGATTTCGAGCGGCCGCGGACGGCCGATCGCAAAACCCTGTCCGAAATCCACGCCCAACTGTGCGACCGCCGCTTGAATGGCTTCGCTCTCGACACACTCTGCAGTCGTCCGCAGCCTCATCGTGCTGGCGAGCTGCACGATCGCCGTCACCATCGCTTGCGAGCGCGAATTGCTCGCGAGATCGCGGATCAAGCCGCCGTCGATCTTCAAGTGCGAGACAGGGAGGGATTTCAGATATGTGAGCGACGACAGGCCGCGACCGAAGTCGTCGAGCGCGATATCGTGTCCGAGATCTTGCAGCCGCCGTACGAGCGCTTCGGCGCGGACGATGTTCGCAACCGCGGCAGTTTCGGTGATCTCGAATGACAAGAGGCTTGGCGGCAACTGGTATTCCCGCAGCTTCGCCTCGAGGAAATCCAAGAACTCGTCGTCGCCGACGGACTGACCGGACAGATTGATCGCAAAGTGCGCACCGATGGTCTGCAGCGCCGGTGCAGCAGAAGACAGAATCTCGAGCGCATACTGCACGACCCAACGATCGACGTCGCCTGCGATCTGATAGCGCTCGGCCGCCGAGAGGAACTTGTCCGGCGCAATGCTCGCACCGTTGCTGTCGATCATGCGCAGCAACAGCTCGAAACGACGCGGCGAACTCGGGTTCGAGAGATCCACGATCGGCTGCGCTTCCATGCAGAAACGATCGTTGAGCAGCGCTTCGCGCAGATCGCCGGCGATCGCCACATCTTCGTAGCGGCGCACGATGCTGCGGTCGGCATCGCGATACGCCTCGACGCGTCCGCGGCCGCGATCCTTCGCCGCCTTGCAGGCGACTTCCGCAGCTGCGAGCGCATGCGACAGCGGGTACTTCGTATCCGGAACGCGCGCAACACCAATGCTCACCGACAAGTCGAGCTTCTTGCCTTCGTGCTCGTAAGGCTCGGCCGAAATCGCCGAGCAGAGCGTGGCCAGAAATTGTTCGGCCGACTCGAGCGAGGTATCCGGGAAGAACAACGCAAACCGATCGCCCGAGATACGCGAGGCCATGGCGCCGATCGGCAGATGTGCGCTGATGCATTCGGCAATGCGAGCGATCACTTCGTCGCCCGCGTGCATCCCGTGATTCTCGTTGACGACGTGCAGGCGATCGACGTCGGCGTAAGCGACACAATGCTCGGTGTTTGCGCCGTTGCCGATCGCGGCAAAAGTGCGCTGCTCGAACGCCGCGCGCGTCAACAACCCGGTCGTTACGTCGTAGGCGTTCTGCAGCACATACGCCATGCGCCTCGTCATGATTTCGACGATGCGCACTTGGCGCATATCGAAATCCGGAGCGGACATCGGACGGAAGAGCAGCAAAGCGCCGGCGACGTCTTGGCCGCCTTGCCGGATCGGACACGCGAGAATCTTGAGCGGCAGTCCTTCGAACGGACTACCCGCCGGAGCGGGCTTATTCATGGTGAGCGTGCGCCGTTGCACCTGCACCCATGCCAGCAGATGTCGTTGCAATCGATCGAGCGAGTCGCTACGCACACGCAGATTCGCCGCATCTGCCGTGTGCACGAGCTCGATCTTCTTCTCGGGAATGAGCAACGCACCCGTCGAGCACGAAAGACGCACGACGCAATTGCGCAGCAAGGGCTCGAAGTCATCGCCTTGCGCATCTTCGCCGCCGTTCGCCTCGAGCAAGAGATCCAGATCCCCGTCGCGCAACAAGAGGCTGCGTTGTAGATCGCCGATCTGCGATTGATTCAGGAGCTCGCGGCTCAACACTTGCAGCGCCGGGCGCAGCAAGCCGTGCACCAACGAGAAGGGACGCGAACCGGTATTCGGGTCGGGATAACAGAGTGCAGCTGCACCGAGAAGATTCGAGCCGTCGCGTAACAGAAAGACGTACGCCGTCTCGCCGCTCCACTGCCGTGCGAAACCGTCGCGCTCGGCCGGATCGAGCGTGCCCCGGCGCGCTTCAGCGAGACCCTCTTCGACGAGCCGTATGAGATCGGTGCTGCCGCAACCGTCGGACATCCACAGCGGCAGGCCCGAGCCATCGTGAATCACGATGCTCTGGGCGCGCGGCATGATCATTTTGATCAGCTGGCCATAAGGATCGAACGACGTCGAGAGCGCATGTGCCTGCACCGTGTCTTCGTCATCGAGTATGGTGGCCATGCGATCCATGTGATCCTGCGCGCCGAGATTCATCCCCCTACCTAAGGCACAATCATCCGGCGCCTGTCATTATGGTTCCTTGAATTCCACCGCAGTTCGGTACAGCACTCCTACGTCAAGAAGTGCTAGTGCGCGGATATCGACCGAGGCGCGTGAACTAGATCACGGTTTCGTGAGCCAAGGCAGCGGATCCACTGCCTCGCGTCCCCGCCGAATTTCGAGATACAGCGCAGGCTGTCCTACTCCGGCGGCATCGCCTACAGCGCCGAGCACGTCGCCCGCATCGACGCGATCGCCTACGCGACGATAGAGCTGTTCGTTGTGACCGTACAGGCTCATGTAGCCGCTGCCGTGATCCAGCACGATCAATAGACCGAGTCCGGGCAGCCAATCCGCGTAAACGACGCGTCCGGGGTAGAGCGCACGCACCTGCGTACCGCGGGGAGCAGCGATCAGAATGCCTTGCCATTTCAACGGACCGCCCGCGCGGAGCTGTCCGAACCGGGCGAGCAGCTTGCCCTTGACCGGCCACGGCAATTTTCCGCGCGCACGATTGAACGGCAGATCGGCAAGATCGGGGAATTCCTCGATCGCCCGGCGCAGCTCTTCAACGAGCTTCTCGAGCGCGCGGGCTTCGCGTTCGAGCTTTGCCAGCTCCGCTGAGCGCGTGTTCAGTTTCGACTGAATTTGCGCAAGCGTCTTGGCACGTCGCGCGCGTGCATCCGCGAGCGCACGTACCTCGCGCGCATTGTCCTGCTCGATCGCCTTCAGACGTTCGGCTTCGGCGGCGATACGTTCTTTGAGCAGGTCGAGATGCGCGATTCGTTCGTTCAGGTTCGTGATGCGTTCGGCGCGAGCGCGCGAGAAATAACCGTAATACGCCATCGTCCGCGCGGCTTTCGCGGGATCGCTCTGATTCAGCAGCAGCTTGATCTGTTCTTCGCGCCCGGTCATGTACGCAGCGCGAAGCTCGCCAGCCAGCGCATCGCGTTGCGCCGTAACTTGTCGCTCGGTGCTTGCGCGCTCGGCTTGGAGCTCTCGTAAGCGAGCCTCGGCCGCAAGCCGGCGCGCGCGGATCTCGGACAACTGCTCGCGGGCTGCTTGGATTTCGAGATCGGCCTTCTTCAGCTCCGAAGCCAACGAATCGCGGCGCTCGGCATCGGCGTGAATCGCCTTGCGGATGGATTCGATGCGGCTGCGTACCTGTTTGAGCTCGGCTTCTTTCGCTTCTGCGCCGACGCCAGCCGCCCCGGCGTTCGTCCACGCCAAGGCGAATACAACCAGCAGCCAAACGGCCGGCCAGCGACGAAGCAAATCTATGACTTGGCTCCTCAAGTCCCCAGCACCCCGTGGGTTATACTTTTGCGTCTCTTGCGCCGGTTCGCCGGCTCACTTTCCCTACAGGCACAAGACTCCACGCGATGAGCCGGTTCATCGAGTACGCCACACGTCACCCATTCTTGGTCGCAGCAGCTGCGATTCTCGCCGTTCTTGCCGTCTTGATCGAGTTTCGTGCCCGAAGGCGCGGATCGTCGGCGGTCGGACCTCAGGATGCCGTCCGGCTCGTGAACGCCGGCGCGCTCGTCCTGGATGTACGCGACCGAACAGCCTACGAGGCCGGCCATATCATCGATGCGCGCAGTATCCCAGCCGCCGAGTTGGCTGATCGGGCGGAAAGTATCAAGAAATTCAAAGAGAAGCCGGTGCTCGTGTACTGCGACAGCGGCTTGACCTCTGCAGGGGCGGTGCGCAGGCTCAAGGAATTGGGCTTCACGAAGGTCGTTTCGCTTCGCGGCGGCTTGCAGGGATGGCTTCAAGAGAACTTGCCCGTCGTGAAAGGCGCCCCAAAGAAGTAGTCCATGACTCAGCCCATCGAAATAGTGATGTACTCGACCGCGTGGTGCGGGTATTGTCAGCGCGCGCGCAACCTGCTCGAGCGCAAAGGTCTTGCGGTACGCGAAATCAAGATCGACGAGGACCCCAAGGAGCGGGACGTCATGGTGCAGCGAAGCGGGGGGCGCCGAACGGTTCCGCAAATCTTCATCGGCGAGCGGCACATCGGCGGGTACGAAGACCTGGCAGCGTTGGATCGCTCCGGTGAATTGGACAAGTTGGTAGGCAAGGGCGCATAACATACGATTCCGCCGCTTGCCGAGACCGGCTTGCTCGTCGTCTCGATGGGCGAACTGCGAGCCGAGCCTCCTTTTGAAGGTTGGATTTCAAGAAATTGGGCCTTGAGGCACGCGAATGCTGGGTCGTGAGCAGACGCTGCCGAGCCGATACACGTGACGCAATTATTCGAGGTTAGAGAACCATGGCAGACGAAGCTCCTCTCCCCAACGGTCAAGCGAACGGGCAGGCCGCCGATCCGAATGCGCCGCAGTTCGTACCGCAGGCGGTGTACATCAAGGATGTCTCTTTCGAGGCACCTGCCGGTCCGCGTGTGCCGGCGACTGCGCCGAACCCCACGATCAACATGAACCTGACCACGAACGTCAACGATCTCGGCAACGACCTCAAGGAAGTCGTCCTGACGGTGCGCGTCGAAGCGAAGGCTGCCGAGACGACCGTGTGGTTGTGCGAAGTGCAGCAGGCAGGTGCGTTCGGCATTCGCAACGTGCCGCAAGGCGACATGCAGAAGCTGCTCGGCATCTTTTGCCCGAACTATCTGTTGCCCTATGCACGTCAGGTGGTGTCCGACCTGCTGTTGAAGGGCGGTTTTCCGCCGTTCCTGTTGCCGCCGGTCAATTTCGATGCGTTGTTCGCTCAAGCCGCGGCGCGCGCACAGCAACAACAGCAGCCGCAGGACTCTTCGTCGGCAGCGAACAACTCCACCGTGAACTGAGGACGCCATGGCGTCCGTGCCGGAGGCGCACTCGTCCTCGGCGCCCATCGCCATTCTGGGTGCCGGCTCGTGGGGTACGGCACTCGCGATTCAGTTCGCGCGCACCGGACGGCCGACGCTGCTCTGGGGTCGCGATGCCGCGCACCTTCGCGAAGTGGCGCAGGATCGCTGCAACAAGCGTTATCTGCCGGACGCGACCTTTCCGACGCCGCTGCAAGTCGAAACCGACTTTGCAGCGGCGCTGCGTTCTGCCGGCGATGTCATCGTCGCGGTACCCAGCCATGCATTGCGTTCGCTGCTCGAGCAAGTCGTTCGCCATCGCACGCCGCAGCTGAGAGTCGCGTGGGCCAGTAAGGGATTCGAGCTCTCGACGGGACTGCTCCCGCATCAAGTTGCCGAGCAGGTGCTCGGTCGCGAGGTGCCCTGCGCTGTGATTTCCGGACCGACTTTCGCTCGCGAAGTCGGTTTGGGCTTGCCGACTGCGATGACCATCGCTGCGAACGACGAATCGTTTGCGCGCGATCTGGCGGAAAGCATCTCCGGCGACAACTTTCGTGCCTATACCTCAACTGATATCACTGGCGTCGAAATCGGCGGTGCAGTGAAGAATGTGATTGCGATCGGAGCCGGTATTTCCGATGGGCTCGGTTTCGGTGCGAACACGCGCATCGCGCTGATCACGCGCGGTTTGGTAGAGATGACGCGTCTCGGCGTGGCGCTCGGCGCACGCAAAGAGACGTTCATGGGCCTCGCCGGTCTCGGCGATCTCGTTTTGACTTGCACGGACGATCAATCGCGCAATCGTCGCTGCGGTCTGGCCATCGCCGCGGGCGAAAGCGTCGTTCATGCCCAGGAGCGCATCGGCCAAGTCGTCGAAGGCGTCCTCGCCGCCAAAGCCGTTCGCGAAGTCGCCGCACGCGCCAACGTCGAGATGCCGATCTGCGAACAGGTCTACCGCGTCGTGCACGAAGGCGTTGCGCCGCAGGCAGCGGTGAAAGAACTGATGAGACGAGCGCTCAAGCCAGAAAACTAGGCTGAAGACTGAAGACTGAAGGTAGAAGCGCGCTGCGCTGCCGTTGCCTGTCGCTTGGCGCCGTCCTGCCCGAGCCCCATGCCCCGAGCCTCAAACCTGAAACAGTTGATAGCGAAAAGTCCGTAGGCTGCACCGAAAACGCATCGCGGAAGCGATGCTGTCATTCGCTATCAACTCCCTTCGAAGCTTTGCTGTCTCCACGCCTCGAACACGACCACCGCAGCAGCGTTCGAAAGATTGAGGCTGCGATTGCCGGGGCGCATGGGGATGCGCAAGCGGTGTTCGGTGGGACAGGCGTCCAGGATTTCTTGCGGTAGGCCGCGCGTTTCAGGACCGAAAACGAAGGCATCACCGGGTGCATAGCGCGGCGTGTCATAGCGCGTCGTGCCGCGCGTGGAGACCGCGAACCAGCGCGGCGGCTGCACGGACGCAAGACATGCATCGAGCGACGGCCAAGTACGCACGTCCGCCAATTCTGCGTAATCCATCCCCGACCGCCGCACGGACTTCTCGTCGAGGCTGAATCCGAGCGGCTCGATCAAATGCAACCGTGCGCCGGAATTGGCGCACATGCGGATGATGTTTCCGGTATTCGGCGGGATTTCGGGATGAAAAAGGATGACGTGGAACACGGAGGAGACGACAGGCTAGTGTGTGACTCGTGACTGGTGACTCGTAGGAAGCGCGCGTTCGCGTCCTTTCCCCTTTCCCTATTCCCTTTTCCCTCATTCCCGCCGCCATCGCAAGGCGGTTCCAGTAGACTAACGGCTATGCCACATCCGTCACTCAGCTTGGATTTCTGCGGGCTGAAGCTCGACTCCCCGATCGTGCTGCTGTCGGGCTGCGTCGGCTTCGGCGAGGAGTACACGCGCGTCGAAGGCTTTTCGAACCGCGACGTCGGTGCCATCGTGCTCAAGGGGACGACGCGCGAACCGCGTCTCGGCAATCCGCCGCATCGCGTATACGAAACGCCGATGGGGATGTTGAACGCCATCGGTTTGCAAAATCCGGGCGTCGATCACGTCGTCACGCAGATCTTGCCGACGTTGGATTTCACCGAAACTCGGTTCATTGCCAACGTCTGCGGATCGACGATCGAGGACTATGTCGAAGTGACGCGTCGCTTCGACGATTCGCCGATCGATGCGATCGAGATCAACATTTCCTGTCCGAACATCAAAGAAGGCGGCGTGCAGTTCGGTAACTATCCCGAGATGTCCGCTCGCGTCGTCGCGGCATGTCGCGCGGCAACGAAGAAGCCGCTGATTACGAAGCTATCGCCCAATCAAACCGACATTCGCGAGAATGCTCGCGCCTGCATCGAAGCAGGAACCGATGCGCTTTCGGTCATCAATACCTTGACCGGGATGGCGATCGACGTGAATACGCGCAAGCCCGTGCTAGGCAACATTCAAGGCGGCTTATCGGGACCTGCGATCAAGCCGATTGCCTTGCTCAAGGTGCATCAGGTGTACGAAGTTGCCCGCAAGCACAACATTCCGATCATCGGGCAAGGCGGCATTTGCTCGGCGAACGATGCGCTCGAGTTTCTGATTGCCGGCGCGACCGCGGTCGGCGTGGGCACGGCATTGTTCTACGATCCCTTGATCTGTCCGAAGATCAATGCCGGCATCGCCGAGTACTTGGCGAAACACGATTTGAAATCCGTGCGCGAGCTCGTCGGTACCTCGACCGCGCACGTCGCGACCGCTGCTGCCACGGCTTGCTGATTGTCGAGTCGCGCGGCAGCGACGCGGCTCCTCACTCGTCGTCCATCGCAAGCTCTTTGATCTTGCGCGTGAGCGTGTTGCGGCCCCAGCCAAGCAAGCGTGCCGCCTCCTGCCGTCCGCCTTCCGCTTTGCGTAGCGCTGCGCGAATCAGCGTGCGCTCGAATTCGGGCAGAGCATCGTCGAGGAGCGGGGTTTCGCCCGCAGCCAGCCGCTTTTCTGCCCAAGCAGAGAGCTGTCGCGTCCACTCGTCCTGAAGCTTCGCGGGTCCAGGCACGCCGCCGAGATCGGCTGGAATGTCCTCGGCTTGGATTTCGCGGCCGGGCGCAGTCACCGTCAAACGCCGGCACGCATTCACCAATTGACGCACGTTGCCCGGCCAATCGAAGTTCGTCAGGATCGCCATCGCTTCCGGCGTCAACGTTTTCGCTTCGACGCCGAGCTCGATCGCGGCCGCGCTGAGGTAATGCATCAGCAGCTCTGGAATGTCCTCACGCCGCTGGCGCAAAGGCGGCACTTCGATGCGAATGACGTTCAATCGATGCAGCAAATCCTCGCGGAACAAGCCCTGCTGCACGCGCGCTTCGAGATCCTGGTGCGTCGCTGCGATCACGCGCACGTCCACTCGCACCGGCACTTGTCCGCCGACACGATAGAACTCGCCTTCCGCAAGCACGCGTAGCAAGCGTGTCTGCAACGCCGGCGACATATCGCCGATTTCGTCCAGGAACAGCGTACCGCCGTCGGCCTGTTCGAATCGGCCGCGCCGCAATTGATCTGCGCCGGTAAAGGCGCCCTTCTCGTGACCGAACAGCTCCGACTCGAGCAGGTCCGCCGTGAACGCCGAGGTATTGAGCGCGATGAATGCCTTGTTAGCGCGCGGACTGTGCCGGTGCAACGCACGTGCAACGAGTTCCTTGCCCGTGCCGGATTCGCCGGTAATCAACACGGTCATGCTGGACCGCGAAAGCCGTCCGATGGCGCGAAACACTTCCTGCATTGCCGGCGCCTGTCCGAGCATCTCCGGAATGCGTCGCGCCTCGGTGGTGATTTCGTCGCCTCGCGTCTTCTGCTGCGCCGCTCGGCGAACCAAATCGACCGCTTGATCGATGTCGAACGGCTTCGGCAGATACTCGAATGCACCGCCTTGATAGGCAGCCACGGCGCTGTCGAGATCCGAGTGCGCCGTCATCACGATCACGGGTAGCTCGGGTTGCCGATCGCGAATCTCGGTCAAGAGCTCGAGTCCGCTGCGTCCAGGCATACGAATGTCGGTGATCAACACGTCGGGCCGTTCGCGGCGCAGAGCGGCAATTGCGCTGTCTGCATGATCGAAGGCAGTCGGCGCCATTCCGCCTTGACGCAGCGCGCGCTCCAGCACCCAGCGGATGGAAGCATCGTCGTCGACGAGCCAGACATTGAGAGGCTTAGCTGACATTTGCGGCATTGAAAGGCAACAAGATGGTGAAAATCGTTCGGCCGGGCCGGCTCTCGAATTCGATGAGACCGTCGTGACGGCTGACCAGATCCTGCGCAACGGCTAAACCGAGGCCGGTGCCGTCGGAGCGGCCGGTCACGAGCGGATAAAACAATGTGTCGCGCAAGTGCTCGGGCACGCCCGGTCCGTTGTCTTCGAACTGAACGCTCGCGACGACTCGATGCCGCTGCGCACCGATATTGACGTTCGTCAGCGCTCTTGTTCGCAGAATGATCTTGCCGCGCTCCGTGCCCGGCAGTTGCGCAAGTGCTTGCAACGCATTGCGACCGAGATTCAGCATCGCTTGGATGATCTGATTTCGATCGAGATTGAGCGGCGGCAGGCTCGGATCGTAATCGCGCTCGATCGTCACGCTCGATTGCGAATCGGCGGCGAGCAGACGCCCGACGTGCTCCAAGAGCTCGTGAATGTTGACGGGCTCCTTGCGGGAGTTGACCGGACCGAGCAATGAATCGACGAGCGCGACGAGTCGGTCGGCTTCGCTGATGATCACCGACGTGTACTCGCGCATCTCGGCGTCGCTCAGCTGACGCGCCAGGAGCTGTGCAGCACCGCGCAAGCCGCCGAGCGGGTTTTTGATCTCGTGGGCGAGCTGACGAATCATCGCGCGGCTGCCGCCGATCTGCGTCAACAACGCCGCTTCGCGCGTGATGCGTTGATGCTGCGTCGTATCGTTGATCTCGATCAGCACGGCGGACGGCACGCTCGGATCGTCGAACGGCGCAACCGTGCAATCGACGACGAGCTCGCTCTCGGCGGCAAGCGGCCGGATCGTGAGCTCGCGGCGCGAAAATGGCCGCCAACGTTCGACCGCAAGCTCGATCAGGCCATTGACGTCGCTCGCATCGACGAGCAGCTCGGCAAGCCGACGGCCGCAAGCCTGATTGCGACTGATGCCGAAGAGGGACTCTGCCGCGACATTCAAGTGAAGGACGCGCGTCTCGCGATCGACGATCAGGACGCTCGTGCTCAGGCTATCGAGGATTCGGCTGGCGTCCGTCATCGCATCCAACTGCAACCGGTCTAGCTGCGCAGCCATGCGTCAACTCGCAGCGCTCGAAACGCTCGCCCGAATTTCGAGCGAGAGATGGAAGAGATGGTGCCGGCCGCGTCCGAAACGGCCGCTTAGCGCTTGACGGGGAGGTTCGTGCGCGGATCGATCTGCGGACGTTGACCGTTCAACGCCTGATAGCTCGGCTGCTCGGTCGGAAGCTTGTTTGCCGATTGTCGGCGCGACGGCGGCGGTTGACGCAATGCCGGACCGACGGGCGGTTGAGCGATCGAATGCTGGCGTACGACGAAACGGATGGGTTGAGTCTCGGCAATCCGCCTGCGGGTTGCATCGTCCTGGATGACCGCGATCAGCGAGTGTTCCCCGCGGGGAACTTCTTGCAAGACGTACTCGCGACCTGTCGGCGGAAAGTCCTCGACAAGTCGACCGTTGAGATACAGATAAACCGAGTGGCCGGGCCTCAATCCGGGTTCGTAGCCCAGCACCACTTCGACGACTCCGCCGGTATTGATCAGGACCTCCTGATCGCCAGGCTTCAGGATCTCGAAATTTCGATACTCGAAGGCATCGTCGCGCCGTTGCGAGGGAGCGGGGCGCGAGGAAGGAGCAACTGGCACCGGATCGGCGCGCGAGCTGCTCGTGATCTCGATGCGCTCTGCACCCGGAACGGGGCGATCCGAATAGTGAGTGACGCCCCTTTCGTCCACCCATTTCCATACGGTCTGGGTTGCGAACGCCGGGGTGGCAAGCAACACCAGGAGCATCAGTGCCGTACGCATGAGGGCAGAGCATATCCACTTCGTCTCGGCCTTACAAAACAGCGACGGCGCTTTGTGAACGCCGTCACTTGACTTACGGGCGAGGAAAGGAGCGCCAGCCGGAGGAGCTGGCGCTCGCCTTGCTCACACGCTGTAGTACAACTCGAACTCCAGCGGGTGCGTCGCCATACGCACCTTCGTGACCTCCTGCATCTTGAGCGCGATGTAGGCATCGATCGCATCGTCCGTGAACACGCCGCCTGCCTTGAGGAAGGCGCGATCCTTGTCGAGCGACTCGAGCGCCTGCTCGAGCGAGTAGCACACCTCCGGAATGTTCTTCGCTTCTTCCGGCGGCAGATCGTAGAGATCCTTGTCGGCCGCTTCGCCCGGATGGATCTTGTTCTGGATGCCATCGAGGCCCGCCATCAGCATTGCAGCGAATGCGAGATACGGGTTGGCGGTCGAGTCCGGGAAGCGCACTTCGATGCGGCGTGCCTTCGGGTTCGACACCCAAGGAATACGAATGGAAGCCGAACGATTGCGCGCCGAGTACGCGAGCATCACTGGCGCTTCGAAGCCCGGCACGAGACGCTTGTAGCTGTTCGTGCTCGCGTTCGTGAATGCATTGAGCGCCTTGGCGTGCTTGATGATGCCGCCGATGTAGTAGAGCGCGAAATCCGAAAGACCGGCGTACTTGTCTCCTGCGAAAAGCGGCTTGCCTTCTTTCGAGATCGACTGGTGAACGTGCATGCCGTTACCGTTGTCGCCGACGATCGGCTTCGGCATGAACGTCGCAGTCTTGCCGTAGGCGTTCGCGACGTTGTGGACGGCGTACTTCAGGAGCTGCACTTCATCGGCCTTGCGAACCAGCGTGTTTGCAGCAACGCCGATTTCGCACTGACCGGCCGTCGCCACCTCGTGGTGGTGCACTTCGACCTTCAGGCCCAGCTCCTCGAGCGCCAAGCACATCGCCGAGCGCACATCCTGGAACGAGTCGACGGGGGGCACGGGGAAGTAGCCGCCTTTCACGCCCGGACGATGCGCCCGGTTGCCGCCTTCGTACTGTTTGCCCGAGCTCCATGCAGCCTCGGCGGAGTTGATCTCGAAGAAGGAGCCCTGCATGGACGTGCCGAATCGCACGTCGTCGAAAATGAAGAACTCGTTCTCGGGACCGAAGAGCGCCTTGTCGCCGATGCCGGTCGACTTCAGATAAGCCTCGGCGCGCTTTGCGATCGATCGCGGATCGCGTTCGTATCCCTGCATCGTCGAAGGTTCGAGGACGTCGCAACGGAGAATGAGCGTCGTCTCTTCGAAGAACGGATCGATCACGGCGGAGTCCGGGTCCGGCATCAGGACCATGTCCGACTCGTTGATGCCCTTCCATCCAGCGATGGAGGACCCGTCGAACATCTTGCCGTCCTCGAAGAACGATTGGTCGATCGTGTGGGCAGGCACGCTGACGTGCTGCTCCTTGCCGCGAGTGTCCGTGAAGCGCAAGTCCACGAACTTGACTTCCTTCTCCTTCAAGATGCTGAGAACTTCAGCGGGGGTCGTCATGAGGTCTCCTCCGGTAGGCGGCGAGATATCTGTGACCTCTGGCCGCTCGCCGCTACGAGCCGGAGGCTTGATTCGTCTGGCCCACCGGGGTTGCAGAAACCATGCCAGCGCACCGTGTTGGCGCAATTCCTTGGTTTCTGCGGAGAATGTGCACAGCCGCCGGTCTCGTACGCACCGACATAGTGCACCAATCGGGCGCATTGCACCAGAAATGTGCACTCTGCTGGCACGGGCGGCTTCGACGGTCAGCGAATCGAGCGCTAAAGAGATACGGACGGCAGGCTATACTCGCGCGCTTTTCGCGGTTCCAGCGCCGCAAATGTCGGGAGATCGAGGCGGATGCCGTCCACCCAGCCGAATCAGCCACCGGCCACGTTTCAGGATCTGATCTTTGCCCTGCAAGCCTATTGGTCCCGCCAGGGCTGCGTGATCTTGCAGCCGTACGACATGGAAATGGGCGCCGGCACGTTTCATACCGCCACGCTGTTGCGGGCCGTAGGACCCGAGCCGTGGAACGCCGCCTATGTGCAGCCATCACGGCGGCCCACTGATGGCCGCTACGGCGACAACCCTTTCCGGCTTCAACACTATTACCAGTTCCAAGTCGTACTGAAGCCCTCGCCGCCGGACATCATCGATCAGTATCTCGGCTCGCTGGCCGCTTTGGGCTTCGATCCGCTGGTGCACGACATTCGCTTCGTCGAGGACAACTGGGAGTCGCCCACCTTGGGTGCCTGGGGGCTCGGCTGGGAAGTGTGGTTGAACGGCATGGAGGTCACGCAGTTCACCTACTTCCAACAAGTCGGCGGTCTCGATTGCCGCCCGGTGATGGGCGAGATCACGTACGGACTCGAGCGTCTGGCGATGTACCTGCAAGGCGTCGAGAGCATCTACGACATCGTGTGGGCGAAGACGCCTGCCGGCACGGTCACGTACGGCGACGTCTATCACCAGAACGAAGTCGAGCAATCCAAGTACAACTTCGAGCTCGCAGATACCGCGCTGCTGTTCCGCCATTTCGACGAGCACGAAGCGTGCTGCGTGAGCTTGCTGGAGCAAGGCCTCGCATTGCCTGCCTATGAGCAAATGCTGAAAACCTCACACACCTTCAATCTGCTGGACGCTCGCAAAGCCATCTCGGTGACGGAGCGGCAGGCCTACATCTTGCGCGTGCGTAAGCTCGCGCGCGGTGTCGCAGAGACGTATTACAAGACGCGCGAAGCGCTTGGCTTCCCGATGTTGCGCGCTCAGGAGGCCCAATGAGCGCACGCGATTTTCTCGTCGAGATCGGCACTGAGGAGCTGCCGCCGAAGACGCTGTTCACGATGGCAGCCGCGTTCTGCCAGGGCATCGAGCGCCGTCTAAAAGAAGCGAATTTGAGCCACGGTAGGGCAGAGTGGTTTGCAACGCCGCGCCGTCTGGCCGTGCGGGTCGAATCGTTGGCCGCACAACAGCCCGATCAAGAGATCCGGCGGCTGGGACCGCAGGTTTCGCAGGCCTTCGATGCTTCGGGCGCCCCGACCAAAGCCGCGCTCGGATTTGCTGCATCGTGCGGCGTGCCTTTCGAAGCGCTACAGCGGGCGCAAGGTCCGAAAGGCGAAGTGCTGCAATTCGTCGGCACGAAGCGTGGCGAAGCGACGGGCACGTTGTTGCCTGGAATCATCACAGCCGCGCTTGCCGAGCTGCCGATTGCACGCCGCATGCGGTGGGGCACTGGCGAACAGGAATTCGTGCGGCCGGTGCATTGGGTCGTGATCCTGTTCGGCGAAGACGTCGTCGACGCAGAGCTGTTCGGTATTCGAGCCGGACGACATACGGTCGGTCATCGCTTCCATGCACCGGGCCCGCATGCGTTGCCGAACCCGGCCGCGTATCTCGATGTCCTGCGCACGCAGGGACACGTGATCGCCTCTCAGAATGAACGGCGAGCGCTGATCGAATCGGGGGCGAAGGAGTTGGCGAAATCGCTCGGCGGCGAAGCCGTGCTTTCAGAAGCACTGTTGGAGGAAGTGACGGCGCTCGTGGAATGGCCGGTGCCGATTGCCGGCCGCTTCGACGTTCGCTTCTTGGAACTGCCGCCAGAAGTACCGATCGCGACGATGCAGGACCATCAGCGGTACTTCCCCGTTCGCGACAGCAACGGTCGGTTGATGAACTACTTCATCACGATCGCCAATATTGCGAGTTCGAATCCGGAAAAGGTGCGCGACGGCAACGAGCGCGTCATTCGTCCACGGCTTGCAGACGCAGCGTTCTTCTGGGAGACCGACCGCAAGCAACGGCTCGCCGATCGGCGCGAGTCGCTGAAAGACGTGACGTTCCAAGCCAAGCTCGGTTCGCTGTTCGACAAATCGCAGCGCATCGCCGCGATTGCAGATTCGATCGGACGCACTGTGGGTGCAGATGCCGAGCACGTCGAGCGTGCGGCCGCGCTCTGCAAGTGCGATCTGTTGACGTCGATGGTCGGCGAGTTTCCCGAGCTGCAAGGGCTGATGGGGAAGTACTACGCGCAACACGATGGCGAGCCCGAAGCGGTCGCCGTTGCGATCGAAGAACAATATCTGCCGCGGTTTGCCGGCGACCGGCTTCCCGAAACGCCTGTAGGCATCGCCATCTCGATGGCCGACAAGCTCGACACGCTCGCCGGGATTTTCGCGATCGGGCAGAAACCCACGGGCACACGCGATCCGTTCGGACTGCGTCGAGCCGCGCTCGGCGTCTTGCGCATGCTCCTCGAGCGCTCGATCGAGCTGGATCTCAAGCAGCTCGTGAAGCAGGCCGTTGAACTACAGCCCGTTGCAAGCTCCGATACCGTTGTCGAGGACCTTTGGAGCTACGTGCTCGAGCGGTTGCGCAGCGCTTACCTGGAAGAACAGCCGCGTCGTTTCACGACCGAGATGTTCGACGCCGTGACGGCAGGCCAGACGAGCTCGCCGGTCGACATCGAACGACGCTTGCTCGCGCTCAAGGAATTCTCGAACCTGCCCGAGGCAGAGAGCCTGGCAGCTGCGAACAAACGCATTGCGAACATCCTGCGGAAGAGTGCGGCGCCTCGCGGGTCTGAAGTTGTCGAGACTCAGCTTGTCGAGGACGCCGAGCGACAGCTTTTCGAGCGGCTGGTGGCTGCTGAGCGTGTTGTGCGACCGGCGCTCTCGAAACGCGACTACGCGAGTGCGCTCAAGGAACTGGCACGTCTCAAAGAGCCAGTGGATCGATTCTTCGATTCCGTCATGGTCATGACGGACGACGAAAAGCTTCGCAACAATCGGCTCGGCTTGCTCGCGCGGCTGCGCTCGCTGTTCCTCGAAATTGCCGATCTATCGCGGCTGCCTGGATAAGGGCGCCAAGCGAGGGCGGCCGCGTCACAATAAACCGTCGCTGCGGATCCATCGAGGAGTGGACACCGGTGCGCTTCGTACGCTCGCTGCTCTACACCACATGGCTGTTTCTCGGCACCGCCGTGTATGCCGTCGTCGTGCTCTTGCTTTTCTGGGTGCCGACGCGCGTGCTCTATGCGATTGCCGATCATTGGGCACGCGGACAACTGTGGATGCTCAAGACGCTGTGCGGACTGACGTACCGGGTCGAGGGTTTGGAGAACATCCCGCCCGGCGCGCACGTGTCGATGTGGAAGCACTCCTCGGCCTGGGAGACGATCGCACAAGCGGCGATCTTTCCGCCGCAAGCCTGGGTCCTGAAGCGTGAGCTGACCTGGATTCCGATCGTCGGCTGGGCGATCTGGCTGCTCAAACCCATCGCCATCAATCGCAAAGCGGGCGCGGTCGCCGTCAACCAGGTCGTCGAGCAAGGCACGAAGCGGCTCGCCGAAGGCTATTGGGTCCTGATCTTTCCCGAAGGTACGCGCGTCGCTGTGGGTAAGACACGCAAGTACGGCGTTAGCGGTGCACTGTTGGCGTCGAAGGCCGGCTGCAAGATCGTCCCCGTCGCCCACAATGCCGGCAAGTTCTGGCCGCGCCGCGGGTGGCTGAAACGGCCCGGGGAAATTCGGGTCGTAATCGGCCCCCCGATCGAAGCTGCCGGGCGCGATCCACGCGAGCTGAACGAGGAGGTTCGGCAATGGATCGAGGGCACGCTCAAGGAGCTGGATAGAGCGTCCGAGCCACCGGTTTCCCAGACGCTGAACGAGCCGGTCGCTGTAAAAGAAACCTGATCGATCTGCCGCTATAGAAGGCGAACGATCAGGCTTCTGATTTAGAAAAATTAAATATCGAGATTAGCGACCGACAGCGCATTCTTCTCGATGAACTCGCGCCGCGGCTCCACTTGGTCGCCCATGAGCGTGGCGAAGATATCGTTCGCAGCCTGAGCGTCCTCGATACGCACCTGAATGAGGCGGCGGGTCGCCGGGTTGATCGTGGTCTCCCAGAGCTGCTCCGGATTCATTTCGCCCAGTCCCTTGTAGCGCTGAATGACTTGGCCCTTCTTCGCCTGCTCGAGCAGCCATTCGATGGCTTGTTTGAAACTGCTCACCGGATGGCGTTGTTCGCCCTTCATGACGTAAGCGCCAGGCTGCAATAGGCCTGCGAGAGCCTTGCCGAGCTCGGCGATGCGCCGGTACTCGGCCGACTCGAAGAACTCACGATGAATGTGCTTCTCGGTGGTCGAGCCATGCTCGGTCCTGGCGACGTACAGCTTCGGCGCTCCGCCGTCTGAACTCGCCATAATCCGCACGCGATAGCGCCGTGACGCATCGTCCTGCGCATTGAGCTGCGACTCGAGGGTCGTACCCCACTCAACCAGCCAGTCGACGCGATCATGATCGGCCAACGTGACTTCGGGCATGTAGAGAAGTTGCTCTAGCACGCGCTGGTCGTAGCGCCGCGACGATCGCTTGATGATCGAAGCAACGTCCATCCACTTGCGAGCCAAGCCGTCGAGCGCCTCGCCAGTAAGCGGAGGCTTCGCCGGATCCGCGTACAGCTCTGCGCCTTCCAACGCTTGCGTCAACAAGATCGCGTTGAGCTCGGCGTCATCCTTCACGTAGTGCTCTTGCTTGCCCTTCTTGATCTTGTAGAGCGGCGGCTGAGCGATGTAGATGTGGCCGCGCTCGATGAGCTGCGGCATCTGCCGGTAGAAGAACGTCAGCAGCAATGTGCGGATGTGCGAGCCGTCCACATCAGCGTCGGTCATGACGATGATGCGGTGATAACGCAGCTTCGAGATATCGAAATCATCCGCGCCGATACCGCAACCGAGTGCTGTGATGAGCGTGCCGACCTCGGCCGAGCTCAGCATCTTGTCGAAGCGCGCCTTCTCGACGTTCAAGATCTTGCCCTTGAGCGGCAGGATCGCCTGCGTACGGCGGTCCCTGCCCTGCTTCGCCGAGCCACCGGCCGAGTCGCCCTCGACCAAGAACATTTCCGAAAGCGCCGGATCGCGCTCCTGACAGTCGGCGAGCTTTCCGGGCAGCCCTGCGAGATCCAGCGCGCCCTTTCGCCGCGTCATCTCGCGCGCCTTACGGGCGGCCTCGCGTGCCCTTGCGGCTTCGAGGATTTTGCCGGCGATCGCCTTGGCTTGTTGAGGATGCTCGAGCAAGAACTCCTCGAGCTTCTCACCCACGGCAGACTCGACGATGCCCTTGATCTCCGATGAGACCAGCTTGTCCTTCGTTTGGGACGAGAACTTCGGGTCGTGCATCTTCACCGAGAGAACCGCGGTGAGGCCCTCGCGCGCGTCGTCGCCGGTGGTCGCAACCTTGTCCTTCGCCGGGATTTCGCGCTCGATGTAGTTGTTGAGCGTGCGCGTCAGCGCGCTGCGGAAGCCGGCCAAGTGCGTACCGCCATCCTTCTGGGGGATGTTGTTGGTGTAGCAGTACATGTTCTCTTGGTACGAGTCGTTCCATTGCAGGCCGAGCTCGACCGTCGTCGCGCCTTGCTGCGTGCGAAACCAGATGATGGTGTCGTGGATCGGCGTGTGATTGCGGTTCAGGTACCGCACGAACTCGCGGATACCGCCCTCGTACTGGAACACCTCGTGCTTCTCGTCCCGCTCATCCGTCAACTCGATCCGGACCCCAGAGTTCAGGAACGACAGCTCGCGAAGTCGCTTCGCCAAGATGTCGTAGTTGAACTCAATGTTCGAGAAGATCTTGGCACTCGGCTTGAAGCGGATGATGGTGCCGCGCCGATCGGTCGTACCGATCACGGCGAGGGGCGCCTGTGGCTCGCCCATCCGGTATTCCTGCTGGTAGAGCTTGCCGTCGCGGTGAATCGTCAGCAGCAGGTACTCGGACAGGGCGTTCACGACCGAAACGCCGACACCGTGCAGGCCGCCTGAGACCTTGTAAGAGGAGTCGTCGAACTTTCCGCCCGCGTGCAGCACCGTCATGATGACCTCGGCCGCGGATCGACCCTCCTCCGGATGGATATCCACAGGAATTCCACGGCCATCATCGGCCACGGTGACCGACTGGTCGGCGTGAACTGTGACGCTGACTTTGGTGCAGTAACCGGCCAAGGCCTCGTCGATCGAGTTGTCCACCACCTCGAAAACCATATGGTGCAAACCCGTACCGTCGTCGGTGTCTCCGATGTACATTCCGGGCCGTTTCCGAACGGCATCGAGACCCTTCAAGACCTTGATTTTGCTCGAGTCGTAAACGTCGGAATCTGTCATAACCTTGCCTGGATTTCGTGAAGCAAAATTATAGCACCGGCGTGAAACGGCCTTGTTCCACGTGAAACATTCGGCCGATTTCGATGCCGGCCAAGCCGGCTTCGGTGACAGCGGAAACTATGAGTTGGGCGGGAATTCGGTCGAGGGCCGCGAGCAGTTTCCCCAATTTATCCACATCCAGCTCGGCAGCCGGATCGTCAAGTAGCAGGCACGTTCTGGCATCGACGTTCGAGGCGGTCGCTTGGATCTGGGCAAGGATGAGTGCGGCCGCGAGTAGCTTCTGCTGCCCTCGCGACACGCGGTCCCGAGCAAGCACACCGTCTACCTTGATGATCAAGTCAGCCCGATGCGGGCCCACTGTCGTCGTTGCGTACCGCCGATCTCGATCCCACGCGGCCGCAAGCGCTCGATCCAGGCTCTCCTCCTCTGCCCAACCTCGTCTGTACTCCACGGTGACCGGTTCGTCGAGCAGTGAGCTGGCTAAGGGGCTGAAGCAGTTCCTGAGCTCGCCCATGTAATAGCGGCGCGCTTCGTCGATCTGTTGAGCCGCACTTTGGAGCTCTTGGTCCCAAACTCTAACGAGGTGCTCCTCCAGTCCTTCGCGTAATGCCGTGTTCCGCTGCTCGAGCGCGCGCTGGTATCGGCGCCAAGCGAACAGGAAATCATGTTTCACGTGGAACACTCCCCAATCGAGGAGTCGCCGACGGCGAGCGGAACCCTCGTCGATCAGACGATGCACGCCAGGGTCGATGACTTGGATAGGGAGGATTTCGGCGATCTCGGCCACACCCGAGACGCCCCGACCACCGAGGCGCATTTGGGTTGCGCCGTGACTGTGCTCGGCGCTCGCGACCAAACTGCGCTCTTTGTCCTCGAGTCGAGCGATGACGCGAAAGAAGTCTTCGCCGCGCCGAATCAGCTTCGCGCGCGTCGCAGTTCGAAATGAACGTCCATGTCCTAAGAAGAAAATCGCCTCGAGCAAGCTGGTCTTGCCCGAGGCATTACGGCCAACGATTCCGGTGCCGCGCGGATGCAGCTCCAGCGACGCCCGTTCAATGCAACGGAAATTCTCGACCTGGATCGACTGGAGCACGCGCTTAGAGCCGCATCGGCATCACGACGTACTTGGTCGTCGTCACCCCAGGCGCGCTCAAAAGGCAGCTGTTGTTCGGGTCCGTCAACCCGATCACGACTTCGGAACCGTCTACGGCCGCAAGCGCGTCGAGCAGGTAGTTCACGTTGAAACCGATGTCGATCTCATCGCCCTCGTAGGAAACTTCGAGTTCTTCCTCCGCTTCCTCCTGCTCCGGATTGTGAGCTTGGAGAACGAGGACCCCCGAACGCAGTGCCAGCCGAATACCGCGGTACTTTTCGTTCGAAAGAATGGCTGCGCGCTGCAAGGCTGCGCGCAGAAGGTCCCGATCGGCCTGCACCTTTTTCGGCGGATCGTTTGGAATCACACGACCGTATTCCGGGAAACGTCCGTCAATTAGCTTCGAAGTGAAGCGAATATCGCCGATTTGAACGCGAACGTGATTCGTACCGATCGTCAGCTCCACGGCACCCTCGCCGCCGATCAGACGCTGCAACTCGAGCACGCCTTTTCGCGGCACGATGACCTGTTGAGCCGCGGCAGCTGGTTGCTCCATCGTTGTCTCGCAATATGCGAGACGATGGCCGTCAGTCGCTACAGTTCGCAGCACGTTCCCCGCAACTTCAAGCAACATGCCGTTCAGGTAGTAGCGCACGTCCTGCTGCGCCATTGAGAAATGCGTCTTCTCGATGAGCCGGCGCAACGTCGGTTGATCGATCCGGAGCGTCTGCTGGCTCCGGATGTCCTCGATGATTGGGAAATCGCTGGCAGGCAAGGTGGTTAGCGTGAAGCGGCTCTTCCCGGATCGAACGATGGCTCGTTCGCCCTCGACCGATACCGTCACCGACGCCTTCTCCGGCAGTGCGCGAATGATTTCCAGGAATTTGCGGCCGGGAACCGTGATATCGCCGGTCTGCTGCAGGTTGACCGCAGCCCGTGCAACGAGCTCGACCTCCAAGTCGGTCGCCGTGAACGTCAAGTGGTCGCCGCGGCCGGAAATCAGAATGTTCGCCAGGATCGGCATGGTTTGACGTCGCTCGACCACACCGATCACCGACTGCAAAGGAGCAAGTATTGCTTCCCGGTCCGCGCTGAACTTCATCGCTGCACCTGTCTCAACTAATAAAAGATTGAATAAAACTTAAAGCGATTACGATGATTGCTAGGCGGCCGGCCCTTTGTGGAAAAGTCACTTTTATTCTTCCGCTTCAGGGCCTTACGCTCGAAGCTAGCCTCTTCACAACTCTCGCCGAACCTGTCGAACCGTTGTTGACGGCCTGTGGAGAACTTTCCTACCCAGCCGCCCCACAACTTGTCCACAGCTATCCAGCCAGGGTTCTCAACAGGTTTGAATAGTCCTCGTTCGTGCGTGTGTGAGTCTCACGCAGTTCCTTGATCACGCGGCAGGCATGCAGCACCGTCGTGTGGTCGCGACCGCCGAACGCATCGCCGATCTCGGGGAGACTGTGGCTCGTGAGCTCTTTCGCCAGTGCCATTGCGATCTGACGCGGCCGCGCAATGGACCGGCTTCTGCGCTTCGAGAGCAGGTCTGCAACCCGGATTTTGTAGTACTCCGCGACCGTTTTCTGAATGTTCTCGATGGTGACCAACCGGTCCTGCAGCGCCAACAGGTCACGCAATGCTTCTTTCGCAAAATCCAGCGTAATCGGTCGGCCCGTGAACTGCGAATTGGCAATCACACGACGGAGCGCCCCCTCGAGCTCGCGGACATTCGAGCGAATGCGTTTGGCGATGAAAAACGCCACTTCGTCGGGCAAATCCACCCGGCTGACGGCGGCCTTGCTCTTCAAAATTGCCACACACATCTCGAGCTCGGGCGGCTCGATCGCGACCGTGAGTCCCCAACCGAATCGCGACTTCAGCCGCTCTTCCAGGCCGTCGACCTCCTTCGGGTACCGGTCGCAGGTCAGGATGATCTGCTGCTGGCCCTCGAACAGCGCGTTGAAGGTATGGAAGAACTCTTCTTGCGAACGTCCTTTGTCCGCAAAGAACTGGATATCGTCGATGAGCAATGCATCGAGCGAGCGATACGCCGTTTTGAAATCGTTGATGGTGTTGTGCTGGAGCGCCTTCACCATGTCGCCGACGAACCGCTCCGAGTGCACATAAGCAACCCGGGCGTGCGGATCGCGCGAGCGAATCATGTTGCCGACGGCGTGCATCAAGTGGGTCTTACCCAGGCCCACGCCGCCGTAGATGAACAGCGGGTTGTAGGCGCGACCCGGATTCTCCGCGACCTGAAAAGCCGCAGCCCGCGCGAGCTGATTGCTCTTACCCTCGACGAAGTTCGCAAATGTGAAATCGGGATTCAGCCGGCTGCCGACGACGGTCGGCGGTTCTCGGGTCGCTTTCGGCTGGGCCGCCACATGGGCCGCAGAGCTTGCCCCGCTGCCCGAGCGCGAACCGACTTCCAGGACGATTTGCGGCACCGGCGCGCCGACGGAGTCGACGAGCTCGGAAATCCGATGCACGACGTTTTCGTTAACCCAATCGACGACGAAACGGTTCGGGGCGAGCAAGCGCAGCACCTGCCCGTCTTCGACCGCCTGCAGAGGACGAATCCATGTGTTGAATTGCTGCTCCGGCAGCTCGGCTTCCAGTTGGGCGAGACAGCGATGCCATAACGAACCCTGCACGGTTTCGTCCCTCGGTCCTGTAGTCGTAAGAGAGATTTAGTTCTGCGTGTGTGAACGCGAGAGGGGGGCGAGTCTATACCCGACCGAGCGAGGTTATCCACAGCTCCAATTCCCTATACGCAAGCCCAGCGAACTCTGCTTGCAGCTTGACACCCCGCGGCCTGCTGCGTACGCTTCCCGCCCTTCTTCAGGACCCACCATCTTCTTGTTTTAGCGCGACTTTCGCGCGGCGAGATTCAGCATGAAGCCCACGTATCAGCCGAGCAAGATCCATCGTAAACGCACGCACGGGTTTCGTGCCCGCATGGCTACGCGCGCGGGTCGTGCCGTGCTCGCTCGACGTCGAGCCAAAGGCCGCAAGCGCCTCACGGTCTGAACGACCGCTGTGTCTCGATTTCTTGCAAGCCTCCTCCCGATCGTTCACTTCGGCGCAGCGTCTCCATAACAAATCGGAGTTCGATCGCGTCTACAAGAATGCGCGACGTTTCACCGATGGCCTGTTTGCTGTTTTCGTACGCAGCAACGACCTTGCCCATGCGCGCCTGGGGTTGTCGATCGGGGCTCGCGTCGTCGGCAACGCCGTTCGGCGCAATCGGCTGAAGCGTGTCATTCGCGAATCGTTCCGGCACCATCAACATGAATTGCCGGCGGTGGACATTGTCATCAACGCGCGTGCCGGCGTCCGCGACGCCGACAACGAAGCTATCCGGCGCAGCCTCGAGCGCCATTGGCGCACGGTGAGAGAGCGATGCAAGCAATCTTGAAGGCGCTGCTGCGCGCGTATCGCTATTTCATCAGTCCGTTGCTCGGTCCGAATTGCCGGTTCTATCCGACGTGCTCGTGCTACGCGGAGCAAGCCGTTGAACAACACGGCACGCTGAAAGGCAGCTACCTCGCCGTGCGTCGGCTACTGCGCTGCCATCCCTGGCACGAAGGCGGCTACGATCCGGTCCCTGAGCCGTCGACCACTCGCTGGAAGCCTTTCTCGCATGGATAACCAACGACTCTTCGTGTGGCTGGCGCTCCTGCTGGTCCTGTACTTGAACTACATGGCGTGGCAGGCCGATTACGGAACGATCGCGCCTGCAGCCCAAACCGAGACCGTCGCGCCGCAAGCCGATGGCTCGGACACGTTGCCGGCATTACCGGCACAAGGCGATGCGCCTCCGACTGTGCCGGGTGCTCAGCCGCGACCGACGGCAGAGACTGCGCCGACGATTCGCGTGCGAACCGATGTGCTCGACTTGGAGATCAGCACGCGCGGCGGCGACCTCGTTCGCGCCGATCTTCTGCAGTATCCGAAGGTCAAGAATCAACCGGACAACCCGGTTCGTCTGTTCAACACCGAGAATCTCTATGCCGCTCGCTCGGGTCTGCGTTTCGCCGAGCGTTCGCAGGAGCCGACGCATCTAGCCACGTTTGCGGCCGAAGCGCAGGAATACACGTTGCAGCCGGGTCAGTCGAAGCTCGAGGTGCCGCTGACTTGGACGGATGAGAGCGGCGTGACGGTCCGCAAGGTCTACACCTTCGAACCTGGTAGCTATCGCATCGACCTGCGTTACGAAATCGACAACCAATCCGATCAAGATCTGCGCGCGGCCTCCTATGTGCAGATCGTCCGTCACTACGAGCACGTCGAACGTTCGTTTTTCAATGTCGAAACGTACGCCTACCGCGGACCGGCGATTTACGACGGCAAGGCCTATCGCAAGCTCGATGTCGAGGACGAAGACGACAGGCGATACCGCGGCGAGATCACTGCGGGTTGGATCGCGGCGCTACAGCATCACTTCGTCGCCGCCGCCGTTCCGCCTGCAGACAAGAGCTATCACTACGAGCTCAACGTCAATCCGCAGAACGATTTCACGCTCTCGTACCTCAGCCCGATCGTGCCGATCGCTGCGGGCAGCCAGCAGACGCTGAACGAAACCTTGTTCGTCGGCCCGAAGCTGCAATCGCAGTTGGAGGAAATCAGCCCCGAGCTCGATCGCGTCGCCGATTACGGCAAGCTCACGATCATTTCCAAACCGCTGTTCATCCTGCTGAGCTGGGTGTACGACTTCGTCGGCAATTGGGGCCTTGCGATCATCATCGTGACGTTCCTGATCAAGCTCGCGTTCTATCGACTCACTGCCGCAAGCGGCCGCTCGATGGCGAAGATGCGAGCGCTGAGCCCGCGCATCAAAGCCATTCAAGAGCGCTACAAGGACGACCGCGAACAGCTCGGTCGTCAGATGATGGAGCTCTACAAGCGCGAGAAGATCAATCCGCTCGCCGGCTGCCTGCCGATTCTCATCCAGATCCCGGTGTTCCTTGCGTTCTACTGGGTGCTGCTCGAAAGCGTCGAAATGCGCCAAGCGCCGTTCTTCGGCTGGATCACGGATCTGTCCTCGCGCGACCCCTATTTCATCCTGCCGATCGTGATGGGTGCGGCGATGTTCCTGCAGTTCAAGCTACAGCCGATGCCGAGCGCCGATCCGATCCAGCAAAAGGTCTTCGCTCTGATGCCGCTCATCATGGCTGCGACCATGGTCATGTTCCCCTCGGGCCTCGTGCTCTACTGGCTCACGAACACGTTGCTGTCGATCCTGCAGCAATGGCGCATCAATAAGCTGGTCGCGGCGGAAGAGAAGAAAGCGACTTAGTCGATGAGCGGCGGCGACGGGGACGGCACATGGACCCGAGCGTGACGACCATCGCCGCGATTGCGACACCGCCCGGCCGCGGCGGTGTCGGCATCGTTCGCGTTTCCGGTCCGCACGTGACGCACATCGCGACGCATTTGCTCGGCGATGTGCCTGAGCCGCGTAAAGCGGCGTTCCGCAAATTCCGCGCCGCCGACGGTTCGACGATCGATACCGGCATCGCACTTTATTTCCCCGCGCCGGGTTCGTTTACCGGCGAGGATGTGCTCGAGCTGCACGGTCACGGCGGACCGGTCGTCATGGACATGCTGCTCGCGCGCTGTCTCGAGCTCGGTGCGCGACTGGCCGAACCAGGCGAATTCAGCCGCCGTGCCTTCCTCAACGACAAAATCGATCTTGCGCAAGCCGAAGCCATTGCGGATCTGATCGACAGCGGCTCGGTGGAAGCGGCGCGTGCTGCACAACGTTCTCTACAAGGAGAGTTCTCCGCAGCCGTTCATTCGCTCACCGAAGCGGTGATCGAAACACGCATGCACGTCGAAGCGGCAATCGACTTTCCGGAAGAAGAAATCGATTTCCTGAGCGATGACGTGCTGCGCCAGCGGATCGAACGCGCGCTCGAACTGTGCACGCAGATCCTCGCCAATGCACGCCAAGGCGCGCTGTTGCGTGAAGGCATGACGGTCGTGATTGCCGGCCAACCGAATGCCGGGAAGTCGAGTCTCTTGAACCGGCTCGCCGGTTACGCCGCGGCCATCGTGACGGATATCCCCGGCACCACACGCGACGTGCTTCGCGAACGCATCAACATCGACGGCATGCCGCTACACATCGTCGATACGGCAGGATTGCGCGAAGTCGCCGACGTCGTCGAAGCGGAAGGTATCCGACGTGCGCGCGAAGAAATGCTGCGCGCCGATCGGATCCTCTACATGATCGATGCGACGCGCGGCCTCGACGACGAAGCCGTTGCGCGCGAAACCAGCTCGCTCCCTTCGGAAGTGCCGATCACGTGGATCTTCAACAAGATCGACTTGTGCGGCGAACGCGCACGCTTCGAGCCAACTGCACCGCCACGCGTGTATCTATCCGCAGCGACAGGCGAGGGCGTTGACCTGCTGCGCGCTCACTTAAAAGAATGCATGGGCTTTCTCGGCAGCGAAGCCGGAATCTTCTCCGCCCGCCGCCGCCATCTCGATGCGCTCACCCGCGCCGAACGTCACATTCGCGAAGCCAAGCAACAACTCGTCGAACGACGCGCCGGCGAGCTCATGGCCGAAGAACTGCGCCAAGCCCAACAAGCGCTCAACGAAATCACCGGCGAGTTCACCTCGGACGATTTGCTCGGCAAGATTTTCGCGAGTTTTTGTATCGGGAAATAAGCAGCGAGGTCGCGAGATATCGCGGCTTTCAGAGAGCCGAACGATCGCCACCGACAAGATCAGTCAAAGCGCAGACATACCTTGCCGAAGTGATTGCGAGCTTCCAGGTAGCGCAACGCATCGGCCGCCTCTGTCCATGGAAAGACACGGGACGCGGGTTGCGCAGTCGATCTGACCGTGTCACGTGAAACCGCACTCGTCGTACTTGGCTTCTTTCTAGCCAGCGCCCAGCGCCCGGTTCCACATGACACCATCTCACGCTCCCTGGGCTGCCGTCGGTATCTTGAACACGCGCTCGCCCTCGACCGGCACGGGTTCATCCGCATAACGCGCGCCGAGCACGATCATGCTGACACAACCGGCGAGCGTTGCGAGCAGGATGACAACGCCAAGCCAAAGGATGGGTTGTCGATACCAGCGTCCGCCTTGCACATCCGTCGACATCACTCGCCCGTCCTGGTGGGATAGCGGTCCGGCTTGCGCGTCGTGGCAGATCTTTGCGAAACGACCCACGCAGCAACCATTCGCATCTCGTCGTCGCTCAGCCGACCGCGCCATGCCGGCATCTCGCCGCCGCGCCCGTCGCGAATACTTTCTGCAACGCGTTCGAAGTCGCCGCCGTACAGCCAGACATCGTCCGTGAGATCGGGTGCGCCGAGCATCGGATTCCCGCGCCCATCGACACCATGACAAGCCACGCACATCGCATCGAAGCGTTGCTTGCCCGCATCAACCCAATCCTGCGGTGCCTGCACCCCGCTCAGGCTCAGAACATATGACGCGACCTCATTGACGCCTTCGCGGCCGAGCGCACTGCCCCATGCAGGCATGACACCGCTTCGGCCGTCGCGAATGCTCGCGAGCAGCGTATCCGCGTCGTTGCCGTACAGAGCATCTTCATCCGTGAGATCGGGTGCGCCGAGCGCTCGGTTGCCTCGCGCGTCTGCGCCGTGACATGCGGCGCAATTGTCGAGATACAGTCGATGGCCGATCGCGACGCTTTGCGGATGCTCGGCGAGTTGCTCGATGCTCGAGCTGCGCAACGGCACAAGCGTGGCTTCGAGCTTCTCGGCGTTCTCTGCAACGTCGCGCTCATACTCTCCGACGGAAGTCCAGCCGAGCGCGCCTCGAAAGCTCCCGAATCCGGGATACAGCGCGAGATATACGACGCCGATGATGAACGCGAGCGACGAGCACAGCACCCACCAACGTGGAAGCTTGCGCACGCCTTCGCGTAACACACCGTGCGCCCAAACGTGACCGGTCGTGCCGTCCGCCTGTGTCGGAATCTTCACGAACAAGGCGGCCAGGAACAGCAGGAACGTGATGCCGAGATTCAGCACCACGAGAAACTTGACCCAACCCGACCAGAAGCCGCTCATCGTCGTTCACCATCGTCGAGAACGGCGCGCGATTCGTTGTCGTGCATCGGCAGCCGCGCCAATCGATCGAAGTCGCGTTTGTGAAAAGGCAGCCATGCCCAGATCCAAATCCCGATGAAGGTCAGCATGAGCAGGACGATCATCACGCCGACGCCGTGTGCCCACATCGGACTCATTGCGCAATCTCCTGCTCTGTCGTCGAGGCATTACGCACGCCGAGGCCTTGCAGATACGCGATGAGCGCATCGAGCTCGGTCCTGCCTGCGACAGCTGCGGGTGCGCCTTCAATATCCGCGTCCGTATACGGATCGCCGAGACGACGCAGCACCCGCATGCGTGCCTGAATATCCGCGCCGTCCAGTTCCTTGTCTTTCAGCCACGGATAGGCGGGCATCGTCGAATCGGGCACGACGCGACGCGGATCCAACAAGTGCAGGCGATGCCATTCGTCCGAGTACTTGCCCCCCACACGCGCAAGATCGGGTCCCGTGCGTTTGGATCCCCACTGAAACGGCCGGTCGTATACCGATTCGCTCGCAACGGAATAATCGCCATAGCGCTGCGTCTCGAAACGCAGCGTTCGAATCATTTGCGAGTGGCAGGTCTGGCAGCCCTCGCGCACATAGACGTCCTTGCCGGCGAGGCGCAAAGCATCGTACGGCGCGTAACCTGGCGCAGGCTCGACTGCGCGCGCCTTGGCAAGGAGCGGCGTGATCTCGGCGAGCCCGCCGATCGACACCATGATCGCGATCAGCACGCCGAGCAGGCCTGCGTGTTTCTCGATCGCTTCGATGTACCTATAGCGCGATGCCATCGTTCTAGCCTCGTGCCGGCAGCGGCGGCGGGAATTGGTTTTCGGCCGGTTCGGGAATGGTTTCCGGAATCGGCACGAGGATGGGCTTGATCAGATTTGCGCGCGCGTAGGCCGCGGTGTGCCAGAGATTCCAAGCCATCACGACCATGCCGCCGAGCACGAGCAGTCCGCCCAACAAACGCAGGGCGTAGTAAGGCTTCACGGCAACGAGACTCTCGAGGAAGCTGTACGCGAGCGAGCCGTCGGGATTGGTCGCGCGCCACATGAGCCCTTCCGTGATGCCGGCGGCCCACATCGCAGCGACATACAAGAGCAATCCCGCGGTGTGCATCCAGAAGTGCAGCTCCATCGCTCCGCGCGAATGCATCGCTGGCTGATCGAGCGCACGCGGCGCCATCGCGTACAGCGAGCCGATCGTGATCATTGCGACCCAGCCGATCGAACCGGAGTGCACGTGCGCGACGGTCCAGTCCGTGTAATGCGACAGCGAGTTCGCGGTCTTGATCGCGAGCATCGAACCTTCGAACGTCGAAGCCGCATAGAACACGAGCGCGAGCACCATGAACTTCGCGGCCGGATCGGTCTCGAGCTTGTCCCACGAACCGTTGAACGTGAGCAAACCGTTCGCTGCGGATCCAAGGCTCGGCATGAGCAGCACGAGCGAGAACACCATGCCGACGGACTGCACCCAGTCGGGGAGCGCGGTGTAGAGCAGATGATGCGAACCTGCCCACATGTACACGGAAATCAGCGCCCAGAAATTGACGATGGAGAAGCGATAACTCCACAAGGGCTGCTGCGCCTGCCGCGGCACGAAGTAGTACATCATTCCGAGGAAGCCGGCGGTCAGGAAGAACGCCACCGCATTGTGGCCGTACCACCATTGCACCATCGCATCGACCATGCCGGAGTAGATCGGATACGACTTGGTGAGCGACACCGGCACGGCGAGGTTGTTGACGATGTGCAGCAACCCGACCGCGATGATGAAAGCGCCGTAGTACCAGTTAGCGACGTAGATGTGCTTGATGCGCCGCCGGGCAAGCGTGCCGAAGAACACGACGCCGAACGACACCCAGACGACCGCGATCAAGAGGTCGATGAACCATTCGGGTTCGGCGTATTCCTTCTGCTGCGTGATCCCGAACGGCATCGTCGCCATGGCGAGCAAGCAAGCCGCCTGCCATCCCCAGAACGTGAACGTTGCGAGCCGGCCGAACGCCAGACGCGCATGCGACGTGCGTTGCACGACGTAGTAACAGGTGCCCATCAACGCAGAGCCGCCGAACGCGAAAATGACGCCGAACGTGTGATTCGAACGGATGCGACTGAACGTCAGCCACGACGTATCGAAGTTGAGTGCGGGCCAAGTGAGTTGTGCCGCGGCGAGCACACCGATCGCCATACCGACGATGCCCCATACGGCGGCGGCAAGCAGGAAAAGTCGGACAACACGGTCGTTGTAGGTCTCTCGTCTTGGCATGCCATTCGAGTCTTTGAAGCTCTGCAGCGGAAGGGTGCCGGCAAACGTGCTTCTGCACCCTGATCTAGATCAGTCGTGCGGCGGCTGCAGCGATCCGTGAACTCGCTCATGAGTGACTTGCGTACTGCGCGATGCCAAGCTCGCGAGGTGCCGGCCGGAAAGCAGAGTGAGGCGGACCCTGTCGGATACGTTCTCAGATTGAATGGCGAGAAAAGATGCGGCTGCGTTTCGGTCGTTGCGTGTCAGTGCCGCAAGAGGTAGTGGCGGCGCTCGAGCGCATTTTCGGCGAGCCGGCCACGCACGTGCGCGTGATCGAGCATTCGCTATATGCGCGTTTGCATGTCGGCGCCGTGGCGACGACACGCCGGGGACGCATCTTACTCGTCGGCTCGGCCGCGCAATTCTGGCGCCACCCTGAGCTCGTCCTGCACGAGTATTTCCATGTGCTGCGTCAATGGCAGCCGCGCCGGTTGACGATTGCGCGCTACTTGTTCGAATGTCTCAAGCGCGGCTATTGGCGCAACGTGTACGAGGTCGAGGCGCGCGAATTTGCCTCACGGAACGCGCAGCGCTTCCGAACGCTCATCGAGCGTCGCGAAGGAATTCCCTGAGCGCGGCAACGAGACCGCCGGGATTCGCTTCCTGAATATTGTGACCTGCGTCTTCGATGCGAACCCAGCGGCCGTGCGGAAACGCGGCTGCGCACGCGCGCGCGGCCTCCTCGCTGAACACCCGGCTACGCGCACCGCGCGCCACGAGCACGGGGACATCGATCGTCGGTGCGATTCGCGCAATTTCGTCGACTTTCTCCAAGAAATAATCGTGGTCGCGCATGCGTCGACGATCCTGCTTCCAATGGATACGGCCGTCTTCGCCGACGCGCGTTGCGTGCATCAGCCGGTAGATCAAGGCATCCCGATCGATTTGCGGATTCACGCGCAGGCCTATCTCGACGGCGGTCGATAGATCGACCGCGCCGTCCGTGCGCTCGATGTAATCGCGGATCTTCTGTGTTGCCGCGAAATCGATGTTCGGTCCGACATCGACGAGCGTGAGGCTCGCGGTCAGGTTCGGATGCGCAGCCGCGAAGTGAGCGGCAATGGTTCCGCCGAGACTGTTGCCGACGAGATGTGCACGCTCGATGCCGCAATGCCGGAAGAGCGTCGCAATGTCGTCGATGGAGATTTCGATCGAGTAACGGTCAGACCAACCGCTGTCGCCATGTCCGCGCAAATCGAGCGCAATGCAGTGCCAATCGTCGCGCAGCCCCAGACAGACCAAATCCCATGAGTGTGCGCTGAGCGCGCCGCCATGCAGGAACAGAATCGGCTCGCTGTCACCGCCCCAATCGAGATAGCTGAGCACGATTCCGTCGGCTGCGATACAGCGTTTCGCTTCGGGCAGCGACGCGTTCCGGTAAGCGATCCCGTAACGGTCTGCGAGAGTTGTGAGCAGCGATTCGGCCAACACGGTGATGTAAGCCTACCCGTTTCGCGCGCGAGAAAGCTGTGCAATCCATCGCGACTATGCGCGGCGCAATCGTCCCGACATCGTGCGCCCGTAGGTCAGGTAACGCCACAGGTATTCCATGGGGCCGTATTGATAACGCGCGAGCCACCAGACGCTGAGCGGCACCTGCACGAGGAAAAAAATGGCGAGCGACAACAGCAGCCAAGTCAACGGACCGCCCCGGTTCCAGAAGCCGAGCCCCCAACCGTAAAAGATCGTCGTCGCAATCGCCGTCTGCATGAGGTAATTGGTCAACGGCATCCGGCCGATGGTGGCGAGCGGTGCAAGCCACGTACGCCAACGATCGTCCTGTGCCAGTCGCACGAACGTCGTCACATAGAACGTCATCAAAGCGATCCGGCAAAAATTGTAGGCGAGCGAAACCAGAATCGTTTGCGGCGACGTCGGAAAGGGCACGACCGTTTTTTCGCCGTAGGCGAGCAGAGCCGCCGAACCGATGCCGATCCAGAACGACCAGATCTGCACCTTGACGATCTGCGGCATCAGCTCCGGAATGCGCTGGACGATGCGATGCCGCCCGATGAGAAAGCCGAGCAGCATCGTCGTCGTCAATTGCACGTAAAAGCTCAGCGTGTAATCGACCGAAGCGGCGTCGGTATACAAGAACCAGGTCTCCCGCATGTGCTCGTGCATCGCCTCGATGAACGAGCCATGCCCGTACGCGGCATTGTTCGAGGCCACCCAGGCGCTGAAGGCCTCGCCGAGCCGATCGAGATGGCTGGGATCGCGTGCGATCATCTTGAATGCGCCGCTGCCGATCGGGAACAGCAACAGCACGACGATAATGACGGCAATCGTCGCATCGGAGCGGTTGCGCAGCAGAACGAGCAACACGCCGAGCAGCGCATACATGTGCAACACATCGCCCGTCCAGAACACGAGCATGTGAATCGCACCGAACAGGAACAGGATCGCAAGGCGTTTCAGGTAAATATGCAGGCCTTCCGCGCCACGTCGCTGCAACAGGCGTTCGAGCTGAATCGTAAAGCCGATTCCGAACAGCAGGCTGAACATGCTGTTGAACTTGCCCGAGAACAGAACGTTGCGCAGCCCTGCCGTCCATTGATCCCACCAGTAGATCCATGAATCGACACCGCTCGAACCCGAGTAGAACGACGTCGCAAACCCCGGCATGTTCATGATGAGGATGCCGAGCAGCGCAACCCCGCGAACGAGGTCGAGCTCGAACAAGCGTTCGCTGCCCGCTACCGGTCCGACTTCCGCACTCACTCGCTACTCCGCACAGCGTCCGTCCGCGCCATCATGACCGATCGCCCGCAGCATCGTTTGAATTACTGCGCAAACTCGCCAGAAATTCGCCGGCCACGCGGGATGTCGGTCCCTTAGCTTACGCCTGACGGGACGTTCGTTCCGCCACACCGCGTAGCGCAATCTTGCAAGCACTCGATCAACAAGGAGGTTCCAATGATCCGTCGCAAGGCAGCTCTCCGGCCCCGTCAGCGCGGCCAAGGAATGAGCGAGTACATCATCATCACGGCCTTGGTTGCCGTGGCCGGCATCGGTCTGTTCGCCGCATTCGGCGACACGCTGCAGAACCAGATGGCCGGCATGAGCCGCGAAATGGCGGGCCGTTCGGGCGCAGCCGACATCCAGAACGCCGCCAACTCGGCAGACACAGCCCGCAACCGCGCCGCGCAAGCAGATAGTCTGGCCACGTACAACACCCAGACGAACGCACAGCAGTAAACGCAAGCGACTTGTTGCGGAGAAGCGCGATGAGGCTGCGGATGTCCATTCCTGGCGTCAGATGCACGATGCGGCGCATCCGGCGCCAGCGCGGTCAGATCGCACCCATCGCGCTGTTCGGCATTTTGATCGCGAGCGCCGTGCTCGTCGTGATGTACAACACCGGCCACAAGATCACGGAGAAGTCTCACCTGACGAATGCAGCCGACGCGGCGGCTTACAGCGGCGCGGTGTGGACGGCGCGGCACTTGAACTTCATGGCATACACCAATCGCGCCATGGTGGCCAATCACGTCGGTGTCGGACATTTCGTGTCGTACGTGAGCTGGGTGCGCTACATCGACGAAACCATCGATTTCATCGAGGACTTCGCGCGATACATCCCGTACGCAGGCCAGTACGTCTCGATGGTCGAGAACATCATTGCCGAGATCCGCGAATTCACCGAGGAATCTGCCGAGTTCGCGATTCCGACGATGGATACCTGGAACGCGACCTATCGTGCCGCTCAGCTCGAGGCACAGGCATCGCTCGCCCTCGACAACCTGACCGAAGTCATGCGCCGGACGGCGCAGGCCTACGATCCGAACATTCGCATCAACGACCGCGGCGAGCTCGGCGCGCTGCCGTCCGAGTTGCGCGGCGTGCTCGAAGCTCGCGTGCTCTCGCAGATGTATGAGGTCGCGACGTTCGTCGAACGTTACACGGCCGATGACGACGATGGCGCGATCCAAGAGCTGATCGAAGCGAGCATGCGCGTCGATGCGAATACGACGCGATGGATTGCCGGCGAGCGCGGCTGGCGATTCAACTCGCTGCTGCGACAGTTCCGCAAGCAAGGCAGCACCTCTCATTCGCAATCGGAAAACTCCGCCGATTGGGAAGCCACGGATCGCTTGCAAACGCGACAGCGCCGGCTCTTCGGTCGGA